>JAESGJ010000112.1_pt1 | contig 134597 bp, 124 predicted proteins | sample 9266241 | NCBI WGS metagenome assembly JAESGJ01 (sample SAMN14514841, study PRJNA621669) | algae metagenome | isolation source: Brasilonema octagenarum HA4186-MV1 and co-occurring heterotrophs from wet... | place: USA: Manoa Valley, Hawaii | collected 2009-07-20 | reverse complement strand
CCGGCATCGGCAGTCCGACCATTTGTGATCATGATCTTGGGATTCCCGTATCTGCCACGCGACGAGCGGACATTGCAGCACGCTCTGCTGAACGCCGCCTTAATCCGAGATTGCCGTTACAGGGATCCCCTGGCAAGGCTGTGCCTGCGTCGCGCGGCGCTTGCCGACGTGCGGGATGTGGAAGCCGTCAGCGCCTCACGCCTTCATCCGCACATAGCTCCCCGGTGCGTCCTCGATCGCCTTGAGCTTGCCGGCTCCCGGATCGCGCGCCTTCAACCGCTCTGGCGCCTGCGCCTCGATCCAGGAAAACCAGTGCGGCCACCAAGAGCCCGGATGCTCCTGCGCCTTGCCGATCCAGTCCTCGTAGCGGCCTTTTGCAGGGCCGCCGGTCCAGTACTGGTACTTCACCTTCGCCGGCGGGTTGACGACGCCGGCGATGTGCCCGGATCCCGCGACGACGTAGTCGACCGGCCCGCCGAAGCATTGCGAGCCGAGGAAGACCGACGGCGCCGGCGCGATATGGTCCTCGCGCGCCGCGAGATTGTAGATCGGGATCGTCACGTCCTTGAGGTCGAGCGTCTTGCCGGCGATCCTCATCTCTCCCTTGGAGAGCTTGTTCTCGAGATAGCAGTTGCGCAGGTAGAAGGAGTGGTTCGCCGCCGGCATCCGGGTCGAATCCGAGTTCCAGTACAGCAGGTCGAACGGCGTCGGCGCCTTGCCTTTGAGGTAGTTGTTGACCGCATAGGACCAGATCAGGTCGTTGGGCCTGAGCATGTTGAAGGCGCCGGCCATGCGCGCGCCGTCGAGATAACCCCGCGCCGCCATCTGCTCCTCGACCGAGCGGATCTGCTCCTCGTCGACGAAGACCGAGAGCTCGCCCGCCTTCGAGAAATCGACCTGGGTGGTGAAGAAGGTCGCGCTCTCGATCCGGCTGTCCCTCGTCGCCGCCATATAGGCGAGCGTCACGCCCAAGAGCGTGCCGCCGACGCAATAGCCGATCGCGGTGACGCTTTTCTCGCCCGTCGCCTGCTCGACCGCGTCGAGGGCGGCGAAGATGCCCTCGCGCATATAGCTCTCGAAATCCTTGGCGGCGTGGCGCTCGTCGGGATTGACCCAGGAGATGCAGAACACCGTCAGCCCCTGTGCCACGCACCAGCGGATGAAACTCTTCTCGGCGTTGAGGTCGAGGATGTAGAACTTGTTGATCCAGGGCGGCACGATCAGCAGCGGGCGCTTCAGCACGTCGGGAGTGGACGGCGCGTACTGGATCAGCTCGATGATCTCGTTGCGGAAGATCACCTTGCCCGGCGTCGTCGCGATGTTGACGCCGACCTCGAAAGAGCCGGCGTCGGACTGGCGGATCTTGAGCTCGCCGCCGCCGGCCTCGATGTCCTCGGCCAGCATCTTCATGCCGCGCACCAGGTTATCGCCATTCTGGGCCAGCGTCTCGCGCAGCAGCTCGGGATTGGTCGCGACGAAGTTCGACGGCGAGAGCGCGCCCGAGATCTGCTTGACGTAGAAGCGCGCCTTCTCGCGGGTGTGCGGGTCGAGGTCCTCGGCCCCGTCGACCATCGATTCGGCCCAGCGCGTGCCGATCAGATAGGCCTGCTTGACGAAGTCGAACATCGGATGGGCCGACCAGTCGGGGTCGGCAAAGCGCGCGTCCCGCTTGTCGGGCATGGCGACGGGGGCTGCCTCCTCGCCGCCGGCGCGCTTCAGCGTGTTGCTCCACAGGCTGAGGAAGTCCGTGGTCAGCGAGGTCTGCGCCTCCATGATCTTGCGCGGATCGGAGATCCAGCGCTCGGCGACGCGGCCGAGCGTCTTGACCATCTCGCTCGCCTCGTCGGCCTGGCCGGTCTTGGCCTCGCCGCGCTCGATCGGCTTCAGATAGGCGGCCGCGACCTTGCCGTATTCCTCGACGAGGCGGCCCATGTTCTGTGCGACCTGGTCGAAATCGGGCGCAAGCGTCTCGGGCGCAGCTTCGGGCGAGGCGTTTCGATCCCTCGGCTTCTCGTCGCTTGGCCGGCCCATCGGTGCGTCTCCCCTGATGTCTTTTCTGAGGGGCGGTTGCTAAACCCCATTTTGGACCCATTAAGGACGTAGCCGATATGGTTGACAAACAAAATTCGCCCGTGCCGGAAACGCCTATGTCCTTGGATTTGCCTGCGATGCACCGTTCTCCCCGCCTCTTTGGCCTGTGCGCTCTGGCGCTGGCACTCTCGGCCTGCGCCGGGGAAGGGCCGGTCAAGACCGTGGCCGAGGTCGCCGGCATCGCCACGACGCCGCAGGATTCGAAGGATTTCGTGGTCGCGACGCGGCCGGCCGATCCGGCCTATATCCCCGTCGGCACGACCATCTCGCGCCAGGAGAAGCGCAAGACCGTCGACGAGTTCAAGAAGATGGAAGCCGAGCTCGAAGCCAAGCGCGTCTCGACCGATGCCGCCGGCGAGCAGGCGAAGGCGTTGGGCAAGGTCCTGCCGGCGCCCAAGCCCGCCGAAATCCCGCCGACGAACTGACGACGTCGTCGCTCACGGAACGCCCTGATCGATTCTTGCGTATTTTTCGCTGCCAAGACGAAAGATGCGGTGCTAAGCACGCGCCACGCAACGAAATGAAGCGCCGTGGCACGGGTCGCCGGCGGCGAGGGATGATCTCGACATGGCCGATTTCCACCGCATCAAGCGTCTGCCGCCCTACGTCTTCGAGCAGGTCAACAAGATCAAGGCGGCCGAGCGCGCCAAGGGGGTCGACATCATCGATCTCGGCATGGGCAATCCCGACCTGCCTGCGCCGAAGCACGTCATAGAGAAGCTGGTCGAGACCGCGGGCAAGCCGCGCACCGACCGATATTCCGCCTCCAAGGGCATCGGCGGCCTGCGCCGCGCCCAGGCGAACTACTATGCCCGCCGCTTCGGCGTGACGCTGAATCCCGACACGCAGGTCGTCGCGACGCTGGGCTCCAAGGAAGGCTTCGCCAACATGGCCCAAGCCATCACCGGGCCGGGCGACGTCGTGCTGGTGCCCAATCCGAGCTACCCGATCCACGCCTTCGGCTTCCTGATGGCGGGCGGCGTGATCCGCTCCGTCCCGGCCGAGCCGACGCCGGCCTTCTTCCCGGCGCTGGAGCGGGCGATGATCCATTCGGTGCCGAAGCCGATCGCGCTCGTGACCTGCTATCCGGCGAACCCGACCGCCTACACCGCCTCGCTCGACTTCTATCGCGATCTCGTCGCCTTCGCGAAGAAGCATGAGCTGATCCTGCTATCGGACCTCGCCTATGCCGAGGTCTATTTCGACGAGAGTGATCCGCCGCCCTCGATGCTGCAGGTACCGGGCGCGATCGACGTCTGCGTCGAGTTCACCTCGATGTCGAAGACCTTCTCGATGGCGGGCTGGCGCATGGGCTTCGCGGTCGGCAACGAGAAGCTGCTCGCAGCCTTGGCACGGGTGAAATCCTATCTCGACTATGGCGCCTACACACCGATTCAGGTCGCGGCGGCTGCAGCCCTGAACGGCCCCGACGACTGCATCCGCGAGATGCGCGAGACCTATCGCAAGCGCCGCGACGCGCTGGTCGAGAGCTTCGGCAAATCCGGCTGGGAGTTCCCAGCGCCGTCCGCCTCGATGTTCGCCTGGGTGCCGATCCCGGAGAAATTCCGCCATCTCGGCTCGCTGGAATTCTCCAAGCTCCTGATCGAGAAGGCCGAGGTCGCGGTCGCGCCCGGTATCGGCTTCGGCGAGCATGGCGACGATTTCGTCCGCATCGCTATCGTCGAGAACGAGCAGCGCATCCGCCAGGCGGCCCGCAACATCGGCCGCTTCCTCAAGACTGCCGACCAGACCCTGCACAACGTCATCCAGATGCCGAAGGCGGGTTAGGGGGCACCACATATGGCCCTCATCCTGAGGAGCCGCGAAGCGGCGTCTCGAAGGATGTTCCAGGAGGCTCCGGAGACATCTGGAGCATCCTTCGAGACGCGCCTGCGGCGCTCCTCAGGATGAGGGCTGATGGGACTGGACCGCGCCTGCAAAACATGGGAACCCGTTCGGCACGGACACTGTTCGTCCGGCTTGGGGCTCAAGGCGCGACATGCTTGGCAAAGGCCGTCTGATCGGCATCTTCTTCGCCGTCTTCGCGCTGGTCTGCCTCGCCGTCACCTACGACTACTCGCGCGGGCGGACGACGTCGACGGCCTCGCCGCTGGTCTCCGACGTGCTGGCGGCGACGACGGCGCGCGACTGCGGCCGCGACGCGACCGAGATCGTCCAGCGCTACATCCCCCTCGGCACCGATCAGGAGCAGGCCGAGCAGGTGCTGCAGGCTGTCGCGATCGAGCCGCCGAAGCCCTGGTTCTGGAAGCCGACGCTCGAGAATTCGACGAGCCGGGACGGCGATTCCCTCGACGCGCTGCGCACGATCAAGATCACCGCCTTCGGCAACAACCTGCTGCGCATCCATCTCAGCTTCACTGACCGCAAGGTGAAGCGCGTCGCGGCCGAGGTCGTCTGCCGCTTCGAGTGATGCCGCCTAGTCGGGCGAGGCCGGCTTCAGCAGCATCGCCATGCCGATCGAGGCCGGCGCGGTCGGCTTGAAGCCGAACTGCGCATAGAGCCGGTGCGCCTCGCCGTCGGCGATCAGGCTGACATAGGAGCCGGGCAGGGCGCGCTGCTTCAGATGCTCCACCAGCGCCGCGACGATCAGCTTGCCGAGGCCCCGGCCCTGATGGGCCGGGTCGACGGCGATGTCGACGATCTGGAAGAACAGGGCGCCATCGCCGATGATGCGGCCCATGCCGACCGCGAGGCCCTCGCAACGCGCGATCACGGCATGCACCGAGTTCGGCAAACCGGCTCGCGCCGCTTCCTTGCTCTTCGGGCTGAGACCGGCGGCGACGCGCAGGCGCCGATAATCCGCAACCGAGGGAATCTCCGGCACGATCTCATAGGCTTGCTGCAAGACACGACCTCCGCGATTCCGTCGCCGCCCGGGCACGAAACGTACCGGCCGCAGGCAGCATCAGCATAGGCGATTCGTCGCGCCGCGCCGTTGACTCGCACACGACCGCATGCGACCCCGCGCCGATGACGCTTTCGCACGCTCCGACCGCCTCCACCCCGCTTCGGATCGGCCTCGCCGGGCTCGGCACGGTCGGCGCCTCGGTCCTGCGCATCCTGCGCCGCCAGGAAAACGCTCTCGCCGCCCGTTGCGGCCGTGCCGTGCGCGTCACCGCGGTATCGGCCCGCGACCGCAGCCGCGATCGCGGCATCGATCTCTCCGGCCTGACCTGGTTCGACGATCCTGTCGCGCTCGCGCGCTCGCCCGAGATCGATTGCCTGGTCGAGCTCGTCGGTGGCTCGGACGGCCCGGCCAAGGCAGCGGTCGAGGCCGCGCTCGCGGCCGGCAAGTCGGTCGTCACCGCCAACAAGGCGCTGCTCGCCCATCACGGCGTCGCGCTGGCGACGTTGGCGGAAGAGCAGGGCGTCGCGCTCGCCTTCGAAGCGTCGTCGGCTGGCGGCATCCCGGTGGTCAAGACGCTGCGTGAGGCGCTCGCCGGCAACAACGTCACCCGGCTCTACGGCATCCTCAACGGCACCTGCAATTACATCCTCTCGCGCATGGAGCTCGAAGGCCTCACCTTTGAGGCCTGTCTCGCCGATGCGCAGCGCCTGGGTTACGCCGAGGCCGACCCAACCTTCGACGTCGAGGGCTTCGACACCGCCCACAAGCTCGCGATCCTGACCAGCCTCGCCTTCGGCACGAGGATCGACGCCGAAGCGATTCATGTCGAAGGTATTTCCTCGATCGCGCCGCTTGACCTGAAGATGGCCGACGAGCTCGGCTACCGGATCAAGCTGCTCGGCGTCGCCGAGCGCACCAAGACCGGCATCGAGCAGCGCGTCCACCCGACGATGGTGCCGAAATCCTCCGCGATCGCGCAGGTGATGGGCGTGACCAACGCCGTCACCGTCGATGCCGACGCGGTCCGTGAGATCACGCTGGTCGGTCCCGGCGCGGGCGGTGATCCGACCGCATCCGCCGTCGTCGCCGACATCGCCGATGTCGCGCGCGGCACGGCGGGCCTCCCCTTCGGTCTGCCGGTCGCGCGGCTGGAGGTGCCGACGCGTGCGCCGATGCAGCGTCATGAGGGCGGCTACTATATCCGGCTCGCCGTCGCCGACCGGCCGGGCGCCGCCGCCGCGATCGCGACCCGGATGGCGCAGGCCGACATCTCGCTGGAGAGCATCGTCCAGCGCCGCTCGGAAGCCGCCGTGGCGCGCGATCCCGGCGGGCGCTCCGGCGCACCCGTTCCCGTCGTGCTCATCACCTACGCCACCAGCGAGGCCGCGATCCGCGCCGCGCTGGAGAAGGTTTCGGCCGATGGCCATATCGCCGAGCCGCCACAAGTCATCAGGATAGAGCGGGAATAGGCAGCGGGCAGGGGGCACCAAGATGCCCGCTGCCGATTGCCCGTTGCCGACCGCCCACAGGGAGACCTCCATGTCCGAAGACCTCCGCATTTCCCCGAACCAGATCATCGAGCGCTATCTCTCGATGGAACTGGTCCGCGTCACCGAGCGCGCCGCCGTCTCCGCCGCCCGCCTGCGCGGCCACGGCAATGAGAAGGCGGCCGACCAGGCGGCGGTCGACGCGATGCGGCGCGAGCTCAACCGCCTGCCGATCGACGGCGAGATCGTCATCGGCGAGGGCGAGCGCGACGAGGCGCCGATGCTCTTCATCGGCGAGAAGGTCGGCACCCGGCAGGGCCCTAAGGTCCATATCGCGGTCGATCCGCTCGAAGGCACGACGCTCTGCGCCAAGGACATGCCCGGCTCGATCGCGGTGATGGCGATGGCCGAGGCCGGCAAGCTGCTCTATGCGCCCGACGTCTACATGGACAAGATCGCCTGCGGCCCGGGCTATCCCGCAGGCGTGATCGATCTCGACGCCTCGCCGGCCGACAACATCGCCGCATTGGCCAAGGCCAAGGGCGTCAAGCCGCACGAGATCTCGACGCTGATCATGGACCGCCCGCGCCACGCCAAGCTGATCGAGGCCGTGCGCAAGACCGGCTGTTCGATCCGCCTGATCACAGATGGCGACGTCGCCGGCGTGATCTTCTGCACCGAGCCGGAAAAGACCGGCATCGACCTCTATCTCGGCATCGGCGGCGCGCCCGAGGGCGTGCTGGCGGCGGCCGCGCTGCGCTGCGTCGGCGGCCAGATGCAGGGCCGTCTGATACTCGACACCGAGGAGAAGCGCGTGCGTGCCCACGGCATGGGCGTCACCGACCCGAACAAGAAATACGACATGTCCGAGATGGCCTCGGGCGACGTCATCGTCTGCGCCACCGGCGTCACCGATGGCGGCATGCTGTCGGGCGTCAAGTTCGGCAAGGAGGTCATCGAGACCGAGACGATCGTGTACCGCTCGATCACCGGCACGACGCGCCGCATCTTCGGCGAACACCGCCAGTTCGAGAAGTTCAAGCTGGACTGAGCGCGGCTCACGCCACCGCCCGCGCCGCCGCCCGACCGGCGACGCGGCCGGAGAAGATGCAGCCGCCGAGGAAGCTGCCCTCCAGCGCGCGATAGCCGTGTAGGCCGCCGCCGCCGAATCCGGCGGCTTCTCCCGCGGCATAGAGACCGGCGACAGGCTCGCCGCCTGCCGCCAGTACACGCGCCGACAGATCGGTCTCCAGCCCGCCGAGCGACTTCCGCGTCAGGATGTTGAGCCTGACCGCGATCAGCGGGCCATGCGCCAGGTCGAGGATGCGATGCGGCTTTGCCGTCCGGATCAGCCGGTCGCCGAGATAGGCCCGCGCGCCACGGATCGCGGTGATCTGTGCATCCTTCCCGAAGGAATTGTCGATCTGGCCGTCGCGGGCCTCGATCTGGACGCGCAGATGTGCTTCGTCGAGAGGCGCGTCCGGGGTCAGAGCATTCATGCGAGTGACCAGCCGTGCGAGGTCGCTCTCGACGATGAAGTCCTCGCCCTTGTCCATGAAGGCCTGGACCGGCGCCGGCACGCCAGCGGTTGCGCGCTCCAGCACCTTGCGCCAGCTTTTTCCGGTCAGGTCCGGGTTCTGCTCGGAGCCTGAGAGCGCAAACTCCTTGGCGATGATGCTGCGGTTCAGCACGAACCAAGAATGACCGAAGCCGGTCTTCATGATGTGGTCGAGCGTCGCCAGCGTGTCGAAACCCGGAAACAGCGGCGCCGGCAGCCGGTCGCCGCGTGCGTCGAACCAGAGCGGCGAGGGGCCGGGTAGGATGCGGATGGCGTGGCGCGGCCAGATCGGCGCCCAGTTGGCGATGCCCTCGACATAGTGCCACATCCGGTCGCCATTGATCGTGCGCCCCCCCGCCGCCTCGGCGACGCCCAGCATCAGCCCGTCGACATGGGCCGGCACGCCGGACAGCATCCGCTGCGGCGCTTGCCCGAGCCGGGACGGCCAGTTGCGCCGGACGAGTTCGTGATTGCCACCGATGCCGCCGGAGCTGACGATCACCGCCTGCGCCCGTAGCGAGAACGCGCCGGCGACCTCGCGCGAGCTCGGCGCGCTGCGTTCGACATCGCTGTCCGCGAGGATTTCGCCGTCGACCCCGTCGATCGCGCCGGCGCTGCGGCTCAAGGCCGTGACGCGGTGGCGGAACCTGATTTCGACCAGCCCCTTCGCCTGCGCCTCCCGGACGCGCCTGAGGAACGGTTCCAGCACGCCCGGCCCGGTGCCCCAGGTGACGTGGAAGCGCGGCACCGAATTCCCGTGACCCGTCGCGAGCGCGCCGCCGCGCTCGGCCCAGCCGACCACCGGGAACCAGCGCATGCCTTGCGCATGCAGCCAGGCCCGCTTTTCCCCTGCGGCGAAGTCGAGATAGGCCTGCGCCCAGAGTCGCGGCCAGTGGTCTTCCGGCCGGTCGAAACCGGCCGAGCCGAACCAGTCCCGCGTCGCCAGCGCCAGCGAATCGCGGATGCGCAGCCGCCGCTGCTCCGGCGAATCGATCAGGAAGAGCCCGCCGAACGACCAGAAGGCCTGACCGCCGAGCGATGGCTCCGGTTCCTGGTCGAGCAGGATGACCTTGCGGCCGGCATCAGTGAGTTCGGCCGTGGCGACGAGCCCGGCGAGCCCCGCGCCGACGACGATCACATCCGCATTGTGCGGCATCCGGGGCATCTCCGACCGTTCATATGTCAACAATAGCCACCCGCCTCGCATGGGCAAGCGCCGCCGCTGTTGACGAATGCGGCTGCCTGCGCAACGCCGGGGCGAGATGAGTCCCGCACCGCAACGCAGTTTCCTCGGCGTCGACCGCTCCGTTCTGGGCCGCGCTTGGCGCGACCGGCTCGATGCGGCCGGCCTCGGCCGGGCCGAGGCGCTGGCGCAGGTCGAGGGCATCCCCAACATCCTGTCTCGCCTGCTCGCCGCGCGCGGGGTCGAGGCCTCCCAAGCGCAGCGTTTCCTAGAGCCAAAGCTGCGCGACCTCCTGCCCGATCCCGCGATCCTGACCGGAATGGACGTCGCCTGCGCCCGGCTGGCGCGCGCGGCGCTGGCGGGCGAGCGCGTCGCGATCTTCGGCGACTACGACGTCGATGGCGCCTGCTCGGCCGCGCTGCTCTCGGAGTTCCTGGCAGCGGCCGGCGCCCGGCCGCGCATCCACATCCCCGACCGGCTGATCGAGGGCTACGGCCCCAACGGCGAAGCGATCACGATGCTGGCCGGCGAGGGGGCGACGCTGCTCGTCACGGTCGATTGCGGAACGACCAGCCACGAGCCACTCGCGCAGGCGAGGCGTCTCGGCCTCGACATCGTGGTGCTCGACCATCACCAAGCGCCGCAACTGCTTCCTGAGGTCGAGGCGCTGGTCAATCCGAACCGCCAGGATGACCTCTCCGGCCTCGGCCATCTCTGCGCCGCCGGCGTCGTCTTCCTGACGCTGGTCGCGACCAACCGCGAGCTGCGCCGTCGCGGGCATTGGACGAAGCGGGAGGTCGAGCCCGACCTGCTGGCTTCGCTCGATCTCGTCGGTCTCGCGACGGTCGCCGACGTGGTGCCGCTGACAGGCCTCAATCGCGCCTTCGTCCGGCAGGGCATCGCCATGCTGCGCAACCGCGATAGGCCGGGCCTCGCCGCGCTGCTCGACGTCGCCGGGCTCGACGGGCCGGTCCAGCCCTGGCATCTCGGCTTCCTGCTCGGGCCGCGCATCAATGCCGGCGGCCGCATCGGCGACGCCGGCCTCGGCGCACGGCTGCTGCTGACCCGCGACGAGACCGAGGCCAAGGCGATCGCGGCCGAACTCAACCGGTTCAACCAGGAGCGCCAGGAGATCGAGCGCCAGGCGGTGGAGGAAGCGGTCGCGGCGGCCGACCATGCCTTGATGCGCGATCCGGCGCTGCCCGTGCTGCTGGCCGGCTCGCGCGACTGGCATCCCGGCATCGTCGGACTCGTCGCGGCGCGGCTGAAGGAGCGTTTCCGGCGGCCGGCCTTCGCGCTGGCGCTGAACGGGCAGGGCGGGGCGACGGGGTCTGGCCGCTCGGTCGCGGGCGTCGATCTCGGCCGGGCCGTGCGGGCGGCGGTGGAGGCCGGGCTCGCGCTCAAGGGTGGCGGGCACGCGATGGCGGCCGGTGTCACGCTCGCGCCGGGTCAGGACGGGCCCTTTCACGCGTTTCTCAGCGAGCGTCTCGCCGGCGAGGTCGCGGCGGCCGGCGAGGCCGAGGCCTTGCTGGTCGATGCCGCGCTCAGTGCCGGCGGCGCCAATCCGCGCCTGCTGGCCGAGATCGACAAGGCAGGGCCGTTCGGCGCCGGCAGCCCCGAGCCAGTCTTCGTCTTCCCGGGCCATCGCCTGACCGAGGCGGTCGAGATCGGAACGGGTGAGCATGTCCGCATCAAGCTGAGAAGCGGCGACGGGGCGACGATCGGCGGCGTCGCCTTCCGCGCCGCGCAGGAGCCGCTCGGCCGCGCCCTGCTGGCGGCGCGCGGCGAACTCGTGCATCTCGCCGCGACGCTGACGCTGAACCGATGGGGCGGCCGCGAGAGTGCCGAACTGCGCATTCTCGACATGGTGCGGGCCGTCTGACCCGAAGCCGGCGCGGCACTGATAAAAAGCCCGAACCGACGGCTTGCGGTCGCGGAAGGCTGCCACTATACCTCGGCCCGCTTCGCAGGGGCCGCCAGCCGGCGCCTGAAGCCCGCGACCTTCGTCTATCGGTTAGGACACCAGCCTTTCACGCTGGGGAGACGGGTTCGACTCCCGTAGGTCGCGCCATCACGGCAGCAAGCCCTTGCATTGCTAGAACTCTTGCTCTTTCATGAGCTTAGAGCCGACGCGCTGGTACGTACTTCTGGTACAGGCGGGCTTGGGCGATGGCGATCACCTACATGAAGCGGCGGGCATCGGGCATCTACGAATTCAGGCGGATGCTACCGCGCTCATTGGCCGGCGAGCTTGTGCCTGCCTACGCGCTCCCTGCGCTGACGGAACTCCAGAACCCGAAGACCGGACGCTTCAAGCTTGAGCTGACGGTATCGCTAAGGACAAGCGAGCCGGTGGCCGCCAAGCGCCTCTACGCCAAAGAGCAAGCCCGCGTATCACTGCTCATCGAGACTGCTCAATCCATCTTGGCTGCCGGCCCGCCACCCGACAGGACGCGCGAGGCTCCCGACTTCGGGAAGCTTGAGGCTGACATGGTCGCGGGGATACTCCGGGTGGACGAGGAAGAACGGCAGAGCGGCGACGATAGGCGCAACCTCCAGTCCCCGCAGGATCGCGCTCAATGGCCGGACCTCGTGCAAGTCCGCCCGGCCGGCTCGATGGGCATGGAGCCTGACCACTACGAGGCCAAAGGCGAAGAGATTGCGGAGCTGCTAAGCGACTACCGGCGGGCGCTCGCCATGCAGGATGCCCGGATCGTGGAGCCCGAACTCAATGTCTGGCTTCGCAAGAACGGCAAGACCACCGCTCCCGATGTGCCGTGGCGGCCGATGGCTGCATTGGCTGCACTGCGAGCGCATGTGAAGGCATACGGCCTGCTTGAAGCCCGGCAGCGAGGGGAAGACGTGCCTACGCCGGCCGCCCCTCTGAATCCGGCAGTCTCCGCCCCAGTTGGCCAAGGCCCGCTCCTGTCGGACGCCCTCAAGCACTGGCGCGACGGCAACGAAGCGAGGGGAGCCCGCAAGCCCTCACCGCGCTCAGTCGAGGTGACCGCCTATGCGGTGCGGCTGTTCACCGACCTCCACGGCGATCTGCCGCTCGGAGCGATCAGCTTCGAGAAAGCCCGGCAGTTCCGGGACGCCTTCGCCAAGATGCCAACGCGCCTAACAGCGGCACTCAAGGGCAAGACGCTGCCGGAGCTTGTGGCCATGCCCAAGGCGAAGGACTTTCAAAGGCCCAGCAGCACCACCGTCAACAAGCTCTTGGGCATGCTCGGGGCGGTCTTGAGTGCGGCTGAGCGTGAAGGGCAGCTCGATCACATCGCCGGCTATCAGAACCCGTTTGGCAAGCGGGTGAAGCTCCAGGTAGACGAGCGGGCGGAGGAGAGCCGCGAGCGCTTCACCGCTGCTGATATCGGCCAAATCTTCTCCAGTCCGATCTACCGCGACAATTGGCGGCCGGCGGGAGGAGGCGGGGAGGCGGGCTATTGGTTCCCGCTCGTGGCTTTGCTCAGCGGCGCCCGCCAGAACGAGATTGCGCAGCTACGCCTGCAAGACCTCGCCGAAGACCCCGAGTCTGGCGTCTGGCACTTTAATATCGGTACGGAGGGCGGCCGGTCGATCAAGACAGCAAGCTCACGCCGCAAGGTCCCGGTGCACCCTGCGCTCATCGAGATCGGCATCTTGCGCTACCGAGAGGCGGTTGCCGTTGATATCCGCGACGGCAGCGGCTCGTTGTGGCCCGATGTCACCGCAGACAGCGCCGGGCGGCAGGCAGGCAAGTGGTCTAAGTGGTTCAACCGATACCTGCGTGACAGGATCGGCATCGATGATGGCCGCAAAGTCTTTCACTCCTTCCGCCACTCGTTCAAGCGCTTCGCCCGCGACGCCAAGATTTCGGAGGAGATGCACGACGCGATCACGGGGCACGCTAGCAGCTCTGTCGGCAGCAGCTACGGGCAAGGCTTCGGGCTCAAGGTCATGTTGGAGGCGCTCTCCACCATCCCCGCGCCATCTGAGTTTCAAGGTCTGCGATGGGTGGCCGGAAAGCAGGTCCGCAAGGCGCCGCCGAAGCAGGCAGTCACCCGGCCAACGATCAAGTATCGGATACGGCCAAGGCGGCCCCGGCGGACGGAGGGCTGACCCGATGGCGACGTTCGAGAGCCTTCTGACCTTTGCGCTGGGGCTGATCTTCGTGCCGGCTTTGGGAGCCACCGCGCTCTGCATCGTGGGCGCCGTCTTCCAGGTGGCCACCGCACCCACTACGCCCGGCTGGCAGAAGTACCTGTGGTTCCTCGGGACGGGCTGGGCGCTGTTGAACTTGAGGCAATTCGCGGAGGCGCTGGCCAGCGGCTCAGGCGGAATCTGATCGATAAAAAACCTGTGCGGTAAGTAGTTGACGGTGCCGCGCGACCCTCAAGCTCAGGCTCGAATCTGGGCGGAGGGCTGGCCATGCGGGAAGACGAGCGCCTAAGCAGGCTGCTCACATCGGCGGTCAGGGTGAGGAATCCGTGGTCCCTCATCGCATGGCTTGTGTCGGTGGCGGTTCACCTTTGGGAGCGCAGCCGGCCTGCTTCGCGCAAGTCGCGGCGATGATCCGCCCACCAAACAAAAAAGGGCGAGAGCCCCGAGCCGTCAGAGCTCAAAGCCCTCGCCCCGTGTCGTCACCGTCTCACTGCGTCACTGCTGCATGAGCCCGTCCAGGTCCACGCCGAAGGCCTCGCCAATCGCGCCGATGGTGGCCCGCCCTTGCTGCTGCGGGGTCTGCGGTGCCTTCTTGGCGGCATAGGCAGCGGCTACGTCGCGCTGCTTCTCGTAAAGCGCCCTGCGCACATTGGCGTCCGCCCTGAGCCTTTGCATCGCGGCAGCTCGGTGCTTCGCAATCGTGCCTGTTAGCATGGCGAGCTTCGTGCCCCGCGTCGCCGCATCGCCATCCGGTGCCCTCTGGTAGCCGGGGCTGTTCATGATCCACGCCACCTTCTCCTTGAGGCTCCTCCCGTTCTTGCTCGGCTTGGCTGCATATGTCTGGAGCCGGTCATAGGCGTTGCTCCCATCGACCATCGTAACCTCGCGGAGGTCCACCCCGTTGGCCACCGGATTGGGCGGCCCGACTGAGAGCCCAGCCTCAAGGATCATGCGGCGCATCTCCGCGTCCACGAGGTCGGCATCGCTGCTGACCCACAGCCCCTTGTGGACCGTCACCGGGTCTCCCCACACGTCGCGCTTCGGAGGCAGTGTGGCGCTCAAACCGGGGATGGTGGCGAGCATCCGATCCGTGACGCTCCGGGCATCGCGCATGAGCGGGTCCGGGTTGGCGAAGCGCAGGGCCGAAGAGAACGGGATCAGCCCGGAGGCCGTCGCGCCTGCCCACTTCTCAGCACCGCGTTCTGGCGAAGTGATGGCCTCAAGGAAGTCGTCGAGGCTCTTGAGGTAGGCCTTGTTGGCCATCTGCTTGGCCACGCTCATGCCAGCCCCTAGCATGGCCTCGGTGACGTAGTGCGGCAGCTCCGCTCCATCGTAGGCATTGCTGATGGCGTCCACGATGTCAGCCGCGATGCCGAAAGGCAGGCCCACCGGATCGAAGGGGCTGAACGGGATGTAGGTCCGTGAGCCGTCAGCCCAGACCTTGACGACGCTGTAGGGGCGCCATCCGGTGGCCATCAGGCCGGCCTTGAGCTTGGCATCGCTAGGGCCGGCTCCGGTGATGCTGCCGGAATGCGCGAGGAAGCCCGCATAGCCGAAGAATAGCGTGCCCATGGTCATCTGCCCCACAGCCTGAGCCTGTGCCTCCGCGCCCATCCTGCCGGAGAGCATCTCTCGGTACTCTCGCTGCGCAAGGTTGAGGGCAGGGGTGAGTTTCCAGCCGTAGCGCAGCACGTTGGTGGGGGTCCTGACGAAGGGGACGATAAAGCGCGACCATTGGTGCTGTGCCGTGAAGCTCGCGACGCTGCGGCCCACCGTGCCCGGCAGGAGGTCTTGCTGAAAGGTCGATGTGCGGGCCTCTTGCAGCGATGCCGCATCGGTGGCCCTGAGGTCCGCGTCGAAGGCGGCCTCCAGTCTGCCCCGCACATGGGCCGTCAGCTCGTCGCCGATGAGCCCGGCCTGAGCGCCTTCCGCATGGGCCTTGGCCTGCACGTGGCTGCGATACACCGTCTGCTGCACAAGCTCGTCCACGGTCCCGAGGGCTCGCGTTGGGAAGCCGGTGATCTTCGCCAAGGCGGTGACGGCATTGTGCAGGACGGCGGGCAGGTTCTCGGGGGCCTTGAAGCGGAGTTGCGCCGGGTTGATACGCGAGGCCGTCAGGTTCTCAAGGGAGTGCGGGGATAGCATCGAGTCACCGCGCCTCCACGTCTCCGCCGCCATCTTCCACGCATTGGAGAGCGAAGTGCCGATATAGGCGTATTCCTGCACGCCTCTCTGAAAGGCGGCCTGTGCGGTCGCGAGCCCCTCAGTGATGCCGTGCGGGGTGCCGGCCATCAGGTTCCAGCCGGCGCGAGATACGCCGATCAGACCCCCGCCAATCATGCGCTCCAGGGGCCGGGCGCCGACCATGTAGGCGTTAGTCATGAAGTTCACGAAGTGGGAGCGAGGACCCCACAGCAAGCCATTGACGAAGGAGAACTCCAGGGCGTCCCCGAGCCGCGCGAGGACGCTGCGCTGTGTGAGCTTGTGAACGGCCCTAAGGTCACCGCCCGTCGCTGCCACGGCATCCACGAGGGCCTCCGGGCTCAGACCCCGCATCGCCTCGATGTCTTCCGCCTTCGGCCCGAACTCCTCGCGCATGCGCCGCAAGGTCCGCCCGGCGCCGGCCCTGATAGCCTGCCCGTAGCCGTAGAACGTGGATGCGGTCTGGAGGGTCTGGCGCAGCGCCTCGGTGGCCGCCTCCGCGTTCCCCGCGAACTCCGTCAGGTCCCCGGCCTTGATGCGGGCCGCGAGGGCATAGGCATCTTGAAGCGCCCGGTTGCTCGCCACATAGCTTACCTCCAGGTCCACCGCGAGGCTCCGCGCCGCGTCTCCCGCCATCGCGAGCCGGCCGGTAACCATCACCGGGTCGTCGCCGAAGAGCCGGGCACTGTCGCGTACCATGGCCTGCACGCTGGCGTCACTCAGCACACCGTTGGCATCGCCTCCGCGTGCGGCATTCAGCGGGCCTCGCACCTCATCGCTGAGCCGGGCCATGAAGGCGGTAAGGCCGTCACCGTCCGGCCCCACCGTGGCGATCTTCTGCCACGGAACCCGCTCGCCCCGGCCGAACGTATGGCCCTCGGCAACCGCTCTGCTCCAGTCACCGTCCGCCTTGGCCAACGCCTCGGCATCCTCGCGCATCGACTTGAGGAGGCCGGTGGTCTGCTCGGGGGTGACCTCGATGCGCGGGGGCGGCGAGGTCTGAGCAACGATGGATGCCACGGGAGCGACTTCGCCAGGTTCGGCCTGAGGCCCCCCGAGGTCCAGCACGTCACGCTTCGGGGTGGCCTGCGGCCCGGCGCTAAGCTCCAGCACATCGCGGGCCGGTTTGGGTGCGGGGGTATCCGGCACCCCCACAGTGGCCGGCAGCTCCACGGGGCCAAGGCTCGGGGCCTCAACCACTGGCGCAGCCTTAGGCTCCCCTCGCGGTGCATTCGCGCCGGCCTGCTGCGTTTCCGCCTCGGCTACCGCGCGGTCCACATCGGCCTGTGTCGCCCTTCCGGCCCGCTGCTCAGCGAGGACCTTGTATAGGCGCGTGCTGGCCATGATGCCGCCCACGAGAACAGCATCCATGCCGATGCTCTCCAGGGCGTTCTTGACGCGGCCCTCTGCGGCGGAATCCTTGGGGTCGGACTTGAGGTAAGCCGTCACGGGATTGCTGAGGACCGGCACGCTCTCGATGAGGTTGCTGAGGCGCTCGCTTGAGGGATCGAACGCTACGGCGCCTACAGTGGCCGCCTTGGCGCTCTCGGTGGCGAGCTTGGCGGCTCGGCCGGTGACCTCGATGCCTTTGCTCAGCTTGCCCAGACCCACCATGCCGGTGATGAACTGGGAGACGGAGGCCGCGAGCTTGCCGGTGGTGGACTTCGGGGCATCGATCTCGGGGAGCTTCGGGGCCGTCAGGTCCCTGCCGGGCGCACCGCCGAATACACCCACAAGCGCGTCCTGCTTGGAGCCGAGCCAGTTGCCGGCATCCACGAGGAACTGAGCGCTCTCCTGTGCGGCATCACGGGCGCCCTTGAGCGCGGCGCGAGGCAATTCCGTAATGCCAGTGCCGATGTCAGAGGCGATGCGGGAGGCTAGGCCGGGACCTTCGGGCTCCGGGGCGGGGACTTGCGGCTGTGCGGTGGTGAGGCCTGCTACGGGCGCAGCAGCTTGGGGCGGCTGCTCCTCCAAGAGAGCCGCGAATTCCTGTGGGGTAAGTCCGTGGCTGGTGCCCGGGACGGGGGCGCCTTGAGCCGGCGGAGGGGTCCTGTCGGTTGGTGCCGCGAAGAGCGCATTCAGCCGTGCGCTCTCTTCGGGGCTGTGGGTAGGCGTCGGTGCGGGGGCCTGAGGGCCCGCTGTCTGGGGGCTTTGGGCCGGCTCAGCGAGGAGCTGGGCGAATTCTTGGGGTGTCAACTTTGTGGTGTTCCTGTCGGTACGGGACGCTAGGGGATGCCTAGCGCCGACTGGGGGTTGGTCGGGTGTGGTGGTAGGTTGGTGCGGCAGACCCCTCCGATGCCTCAGGAGGGCATGGGGTGCTGCGGCGGTGACCGCGGTGCCTAGGCTTTGAGGACTAGGAGGCGGTCCCTCAGGGTGGTGGGGTGGTGCGCTCTCCTCGTCCCCCACCGACCTCATGGAAGGCCTCATGCCCCGCCTCGGGTCTGCTTGGGGCAAATGGGTGAGGGCGTCAGCGAGGACATGAGCAAGCGGCTAGCGTGGGGGCCGGCGTTGCGCTGGTGCTCAAGGTGACTGGCATGGGGCTGATGCCCAACGCAGACGGGTTGACGACTAGAAGAGGTGTGCCGTCTAGCCCCGTCCTTATGGCGTCCTCGTGCTCCCGCATGTCGAAAGGGGAGGTCTATGAGCAGCGCATCAGGCCGGGGGGCTCGAAGCGGTTCCGGCGATGAGGAGGGGAGCGCAGAAGGAGCCGGTTACACGGCCTTAGGCCCACCCAGAGCCCTTTAGGTGGGCCGTAACGATTACATCAATGATTTCAGAGTGATGGGTAAGTTGTGCCCGGTTGTCTCTCGTGCGGCCTCCTTCATGATGTGAGCTGCTTTCGTGGCCTTTGATCGGGCAACCATGAGCCCATCGTGCATAGGCAACGCCGTGATCTTTTCGTCCGCCAGCGCCAAGAGTGCCGCCACGAGGATACGGCTCTCGGCGTTCATGATGCGGAAGCCGGCCCCCGTCTCAAAGGTAGCCGCAAGCGCAGGGTGGCCCGCAAGGATCGCCTGTCGTGCGTCCGTTCCGGTGAGGCCGGGCGGCAGCAGCTCTTTGGAGCCCTTGGGGAGGCGCGTCAGCGGGCCGGTTCGGAACAGCATCGCGCTCACGAGAAGCTTAACTCCAGGCCGCCAGCGAGCTTCTGTGAGCCTTGGGATGAACCCGTAGAGGTCACCCTCAGGCGGCGTTTCGCCCGCGTCTATGTAAGCCAGCCGGACAAACATATTGGCGAAGTCTAGATCGGCTACGGGCTCGCCGTCGATGCGCAGACTGGGGCGGCGGACCTTTGGGAAATCCTGCCACCAGCCGCCGAAGAGCCGGCCGCTCCTATCGAACCGCTCCCGCCTATCCTCAGGCAACAGCTTGAATTGACGGCGAAGGGATCGGCCTACGGTCGTGAGAATCTTGGGGCCACTATCGGCCTCAATAGCAAGGTCGGCGGAGGCGAGAGCCGCGTTGATAACAGCCATCTCTTCCCGCAGCCGCGTTGTCTCAGCGGTCTCACTGTAGTCGATCAGCTCCAGCGTCTTGGTGTCTTCCACGTAGTCGTGGCTCGTTCGACTGAGCCAGATAGTCTCGCGGCCAGGCACCTCGCCGAAGTGATCGCCCCGCCAGCGGAAGCGCCGCAGCATCTCCTCAAAACCAGACCGCGCCGTGATCGTGCTAGCCACCCCCTTCCGGCTGGAGCGCTCCAGCGTGAACAGGTGCCCATCCAAAATGCCGAGCACATCAGGCAGAGCGGAGAAGCCCTTACGGTCGTATCTAGTCATCGCTAAGCGAGCGCCGCGCAGGCTCACGGCTACAGAGGGAGGGTCGCACTCTGCCGCAACCGCATGAGCAAGGTTTGCGCCAATCGCGTGGATGATCGCTGCTAGATTTTCCTTGTCGCGGGCCTTGCGCTTTCGCTGGCGGCCTCGCGCGGTTTGTTCCTCAAGCGCCCCGACCAGGTTCTCGCAAACGGCAGCAACGGCCTTGTGACTTGTTGATAGCCAAGGGTCGAAAAGGACGGTTGAATGCTCGGTGTGTGCGTCCCCCTTACGGCCCACTAATTCTGCCGATTGAGTGACCCCCTTGCCGCTGTCTGCCGGACTGCCCACCGTGCCATCCTAAGTCTGCCAGCCTCCGTACCGTTTCTGCTTCAAGCCCAGCACTGTAGGCAAGTAGCGTTCGGCCGCGAGCGTGCAGCACTCATCGAGCGCCTGCCCGAGATGCCGGAGCAGAAGGCCGGAGGATCGTGGGTACCGATGGTATGACGGAACGCCCGGCCCATAGTGCGAGTGGTAGCCGCTGGCCTGCCGCAGCGCCGCCTTGGCGATTTGCACAAGGCGAAACTCGCCGGCCGCTCCTCCGGGTCCAATGGGGTCTTCGGCCGTGATTGCTGAGACCGCGAGGTGGATCGCCAGAAGCCGCTCGGGAGGAACCTCTTGCCGACGCATCCGGGCGAGCACTGAGCGGGCCTTCTGCGCCGGCCTCATCAGGAACGTATCCGAGACGCGCTCCACAGGGCCGGCATGAACTAGGAGGTGGGCCAACGAGGCGAGGGCCATCCTGATGCCCGCGTCCTCCTGGTTCTCCCGGATGATGCTCTCAGCGGCCCGCCGATACGGCCGGAGCTGAGCGCGAGTGTAGGTTCCTTTCCAGAAGCTACCATGACGATTGCGGAGCTGGACGTGGTACCGGCAATGGAACGCCGACAGGCCCCGCCCTGCCTTCGCCTGTGATGGCCGCCCGCAGCCGGGGATCGGACAGCGCGGCATAGCGTGGTCATTGGGGGTCTCGGCTCGGAAGCGGACCCGAGGGTAGCTCGCCATCATGCAGCGTGGCGCGACTCGTCCCTACGCCGCAGCTCGTCACGGATTTCTGCCGAGCGCACAGCCTCTACCAAAGAGAACCGAAGCTCCCGCCCAAGGCCTTGGTGCTTCGCCAAGCGTCCCGTAGGTGTTAGCCTTGGGGGCACCGGAAACACGCACGCCGCCAGCAGCACTTCGGCCTCTTCTCTTAGCTCTTCGGCCGTCATTGTGCTGACATGCGGGCAACCGTGAATGCCAGACCGTGGTGGGCCGTTTCGCTCGTAGGGCTGGCGCGGACCCCGGAGGGCCTCCAAGCGGGCCTGACGGGCCTCTCTTGTCATCTCCTGGTCGAATATGAGCGCGACGAGCTGAGCGGATTTATACTTGAAGGGTGCCGGCATGGTGCTCCTCTTTACGTTATCAGTACGGTTGGGCGCCTCGCGGAGAAGGCGCAGACGGGGAGAGGGGATAGAGCCGATTTTTTCCAGCTTCTTCTCGTAGGGGTGTGCAATTGTTTTTGCCGGAAATGCGGGGTCAAGGCCGGCTTGTTATGCAATAGATCAGAGCCTCTTGGTCTCTCACCTGCTCCAAGTCGATTGATGCTCGCCAGTTGTGATTGAAAAGCGCTACCAACTATCTACGAGAGGGGATCGGCTCATTTCCTGTATAAGTAGAGTATCATCGGCAAATCACTTCTTTAGAGCCTCCGGTAACCCTTCGTCGCTATCGTTTGCGCTGCCCTCGTCGCGGCTACGCCCGAAATCATCCTTCTCCATGGCTCGCTCGCGCAAGGCATCGGTCGGGCTGCGCTCCCGGTAGTTTTTCTTGCGAGCTTTCGGCTCCGTGGGCGGCCACCGCAGGCCGATGGCCTTTGACAGTGAGGCGAGGGTCGCGCGGTCCTCCGCATCCGCGTGCTTCCCCAGCAGCGTGCTTATGGTGACAGAACGCTCGGCCGCCTCATGGTCCAAGGCGGCCCACTCCGGCCTGCCCCTAAAGCCGTCGCTACGCCATCCTGCGATATAGTTGCGCTGGTCATAGACCCTCACCAAGGCGTCGTAGTCGGTAACTGTCAAAAGATGCGATCCGAGGGGCAGGCCGGCGATGACCTCTCGGAGGACCTCGGCATATCCCGGCAATGCCTTTGGCCCTCGCACCTCATCCTCACAGACCTCCGCTTCCATGCTCGGGCCCTTGAGCGAGTAAGCGAAGGCGAAGTCGGGCCGCCCCCTCAAAGTGAGCACCTGCTTCTCTTTGATCCAGACGCGGTAGTTGCTCACCCGATGTCTCCAGATTGACTCACTTCTGCGGCTTCCGCTCTCTCGTAAGGCGAGGCAGGTGTTTTCATCACCTCAGAGGTACCGCGCGAACTCCTCAGCGCCATATCCGCCGGTCAGCCTCAGGTAGCCCATGGTGGTCTGGACGTTCTCGTGGCGAAGGTAATTTCGAACCAGTTCCAAGGGCATCCCCTTGATAACGTGAAGGTTCCTCGCCGCGTTCCGCCTCAGGGCCTTGAGCGTCGCGGTAGGGTTATTCTGCACATCGATGACCTTCTGGCACTCCCGCCACTTCTCCGAAAGCCGGCCGTAGCTGACCGGGAACAGGCGGGCGCTCGGATCGCTGATGCCCCCGAGCCGACTGTGGTAGACCCCCTGCGCCAGGGCGGTGAGCGGGAGAGTTGCCTGAGCAGCGCTCGTCTTGAGGCCCGGCACCGTCATCACCACCCGGCCATCCGGCAGTTCCGCGAAGTCCGCCCGTGTCAGGCGCAGCGTCTCCTCAACGCGGAGACCCGTCTGAGTCGCCCATGTGATGTAGTGGACCATGAGCCGGTCCAAGCGCGTCCCCCAAGCCAGCAGCTTCGCCGTGAGAACCTCCTGCGCATCCGGCTTGAGCCACCACTTCAGTTTCTTCCGCATCGGCGTGTAGAGGCTGCGCGTCTCGTATCCAAGGACGGAGAGCGCCACCACGCGTCGGTTAATGGTAACGGCGCCCAGCGTCGTCTGGCGCCACTCGCGGACGGCGGCCTTGAGGTGCTCGGGCCGGACCTCGTGATGTAACACCCGTGCAATGCGTTCCGCTCGTGGCAGGTTGCCCAGCTCCGGCCGTGCCAGTCTGGAAACCGTATCGAGGGCCGTCCGCGCCTGAGACATGTTGCTGCTGTGTGAGCGCATGCCCTTCCATCGGCCCTCGGCGACATGCGCCAGCGCTTGAGCCAGCGTCATCCCGCGAAACTCCTCCGCTTTGTCTTCCATTGGCATGGCACCCTCGCGCTCTTGCGCTGCCGTCAAATAGACGCGCAGCCATTCCTGCATCACTATGCGGCGCTAAATTATCATATGTGAAGCGCTAAATCATCAAAATTAGTGGGCGCTAACTGAGGAGCTTTACGCGCGGGCCGATTGGCTAGGTGCTCCTTAAGCTGGGAGAAGGTGCAAAAAGGGCTGGCGTTAGGCAGCCCTCGCGCTTCTTCTCGTAACTACACCTCCGGATTTCTTGCGTATTTTCAATGGCTTAAATGGCCCTCAAAGGGCCCGTTTTTGCGAACTTTCCGCTAGCCGAAGAGCGCCACGAGCGCAGCCACAGCTAGCTCACGGTCCGCCGAAGACGGCAGCCGTCGCTAGCGGCAGCCCAAGGCCCATCGCGACCACGCACGCCAGCATCACGCACGCGCGAAGGACCAGGAAGGCGAACAGGGCTGGATGGCGAGCGGACCGGGGTCGGCGAGGCTCACCCGTGAGACCCAAGCAATGCTTCTGTGCGGAAGGTTGACTCTCCTGCTTTCCTCAACGGAAAGTAGCAAAAAGCCGATTGGGGAAACGCCGATGGTGAGGACGACATTTGCGGCATTCTGGCTCGCGTGCACCGTCGCGCTGACGCCAGCCAAAGGTCAGGACGTTGAGGTCAAGATTCGCGATCTACTTGGCGTAACGGCCGCAGACAGAGCCCGCACGCCAGGCCTATTGCCCCTTGCGAGCACAAGTCTGCCAGGCGGTGACGCAAGCCAACTGGGGCGGGGGTTTAGCGCGCTCGGGAACAACTGGAGCGGCGACTGCGTGGACTTTGATCCAAGTGACGGCAAGCCCCCAGTCGAGTCTGTTTCAACCAACTTTGAGGTTGCGCTCGTAGATTCTGTCGACAAGTTCATAAGCATCATGAATATATCGGCGTCTGCTTCTATGTCATATGGCATTTTTTCGGCTGATGCTTCTGCAAGCTATCTTAGGCGCGTTGTCGAAAATTCATACTCTAACTTCATTGCTGGCAAAGTGACCGTCTATTCGGTGCCCGCGAATATCAAAGCGAAGGGTCTAAATAAGCTGGGGCGGGATGCGCTGGCGGCGGGCTTCGATAGGTTTCACAGAACTTGCGGGGACAGGTTTGCCACCTCCGTGATATGGGGTGGCGAGTTCGCGTTCATGCTCGAAATCAAATCCAAAGACAGCGCTCAGTTTGAAGAGATAAAAGCTGACTTAAGTGCCAGCTTGAGCGGTTTTGGCTCGGGAGAGGCCGCATTTTCTCAGTCCATGGAGAAAATATCGACCAAGTATAGCTTGACGGCGACAATAATCCGCAACGGTTTGCGGGAGACGCTGCCTGACTTGACCTCTGCTGCTATCCAGAAATACGCGATGGAGTTTTCAAGCCGCGTCACGGCAGACAAAGGCATCGCTATGCAGCCGATCCGGTATGGCGTGCGAGACTACGCCGCAGTCGAGGTCCGCGCTCCCTCGTATGCCGAGGCGAATATCAGCATAGCTCAAATTGCTGCCTCCTATCTCAACGCCAGAAAGGTTGCGGGGCAGGTCAATTACTGGATGGAGAACCCGGACCAGTTCCTGTTTGTCAAAGAAAGGGGTGCCTTCGAGAGAGCCCTGTTGGATGCCGGGGACGCCTCAAGCCTCCTCCAGGTCTCCGCGCGGCGATGCGCCGACAGGCCGAGCCAGAGCTGCAAGATGCCCGATGCTCTCCCTCTGTTTGACACAAAGCAGCTTCCGCCGCGACTGACGTGGATCAAGCTGCCGGTAGACCACGGTGGATGGGTATCGCTCGGTGTCGTTCCGGCGGGTCAGGAGCGCCGCGTGCGGTTTCGTGGTCAATGGAGCCCATCGGGCGGGACAACTTGGTGGGTCCCGGCAAATAACTGGAGCGTCCGCGCCATCAAGCAAGACGGCAGTCAACGTGATGGGGAGGTCGGATACGGAGGAGACCGCATCGAGGTCCGGCTCGGGGACGACCCATACACGGACAATTTCCAGCACCCCACTGACCCTGCTTCTGCCGCTCTCTATTGAGGTAAGCCATGCCCACCTTCGTCGCGTTGTCCCGAGCCGGAAGCCGTCAACAGGTCAATATCACAATGACGGACGGCGCTGCCTCTGGGACTTGGCAGCGTGAAGCCTCCTCTTCGGCCACGCTGGAGTTTGAATCAGGCTCGTTTGCGCAAGCGACGCCATCAGGAAACCCTGCGACTGACAGGGAGCTGCGCGGGCCGGAAGCTGACGAATTCCTGGTTCTGATGAACTTCGTGCGGGGAGTGAATGAAGGGACCGCGCGTTTCAAGCGACAGGAAACCAGCGGCTCGTTCGGCACAGAGGACGCGACGTGGACTCGCCTGGAGGCGTGACGTCTCTGCGCGTATGCCAAGCCGTAGCTTGAGGACGGCGACATGGCGGACTTGCAGGCTATCGCAGAGCGCTACCGAAAGACGCTGCTTGGACCAACGGAAGCATACCGCCTGGCTCCCGCCGAGCTGCCATCTCTAGCTGCCGCCATCAGCAGCGCGGCCCGATGCACAACCCCAGACGGCAGGCGGCACAATCACCAGCGGCGGATACCGAAGGTCGCACTCCAGGAGGCGGAGAGGCGGCTTCTGGCGACGGAAGACGCCCTAGGCAGTGCGGGCGGCTTTGAGCCCCTCTATGCCATCCTCGCCAATGAACTGCGCGATGTGCGGAATATCGGGCCGGTCACCAAGTACGATATAACCACGGGCATCGGCGCCTATCTCGGCTGGCAGCCGGGCCGGGTCTATCTCCATGCGGGTGCTGCGGAAGGCGCTAGAGCGATAGGCGTGAAGGCTGCGGACGGCCACTCCGCGCCTCTTGAAGCCTTCCCCATCGAACTTCGCGGGCTGGGGCCGTACCACCTGGAAAACCTACTGTGCATTTTCAAGCATGAGCTTGGCGGCAAGCCACTCTCGGCTGAGACCCCGGATGGCTGCGAGCTGAGCCTTGAGCCCGACTGCGTGCCGCCCAAACGGAGAATGCGGAGAGGCGGCGGGGTGTGCTGAGGCAAGACCAACGCGGCGCGGATCGTCAGGGTTACCAAACGCCCCACGCACGGCCGGCAGCGTAGCCCGCGAGCCCCACAATGATGGCCAGGACGCCATAGCCGGAACCCTGCGCTTCAAACCAGTTGCCGAGCTTGATACTAAGCCGGTGCGGACTGTCGGGTTTTCGGGGGTGGGGCATCAGGCGGTCCTCTCAGCAAGAAAAAGCGAGATGGAGCCGCAAGCGACGAAGTTAGCAGGCTGGGTTCCTGAGGGTGTGTCAATAGCGGCGCCGGACAGGCAGGGGGGCCGTGCGAAGGTTTTGCGGTGCCTAAGCCCTTGCTCCCGCCTACGACCCGCTGATTCCGGGTGAATCTACCTTGTGGATAACCGGCGAGAGCGCCTTCTGCGTTTACACGCGGCCATTCAGAGGGCCGCCTGCCGGGCAAACTCGTGGTCCCTGCTAGGGTCGCGAGGTTACGCCGCCTTTCGCCCCGCCTTCACCAAGCCCCACTCCGCGAGCGCCCTTTCCGCAGCCGCCGGGTCCTCCGCGATCCTATAGACGGCCTGCCTGCTTAGCCCAGTGGCCTTGGCGATCACGCTGACGCCGGCTTTCTGCTCCGTCAGGTCCCGCACGGTCTCAAGCTGGGCAGGCGTGAAGCTCGGCTTGCGGCCCTTGTAGCGTTTGCCGTCCTCGCGGGTCTTGGCGTGGGCGATGCCGGCAGCCTGCGCGGCCTTGGTGACTTCGGCCTGAGATTGCGCGGCGGCAGCCATGAAGCCGATCAGCGCGTCTCGCACGGCCTGCTGCATCGGGTCCTTGGTGGCGCCGTCGAAGGCCATGCCGTTGATGATTGTCCGCACGATCACGCCGCGCCGCATCAGCTCCCGGATGGTATCCTTCACGTCCTCATAGTTGCGCCCGAGGCGGTCTACCCAGCGCACCACCAGCGTGTCACCGGCCCGGAGGATATCGAAGAGCCGCTTGCCCTCGGGGCGCTCATCGAGCCGCGTGCTGACGCCTGAGACGCCATGGTCGGCAACCACGCGGTCAAGCTTGAAGCCTGCCGCCTCTGCCTGCTTCTGCTGGTGCTCGATGGTCTGGTCGATTGTGGAGACGCGGGCGTAGAGAACGGTCTGCATGGTCACCTCCAAGGCGTCCGTTGGACTGATGACCGTTAGATTGACTGTCCGTTGATGAATGTCAACCCCAACGGACTCAATCGGCGTGGCCTTGGGTGATGACCGCAGAGGTATGCCTTAACGGGCAAATGGTCGAATGGGCCTTTGCGGCGGTATAGCGTTGGTCATGGAACTGGTTGGGGACGTCGCATGGCAGATTTCGAGTTTGACCTCCGCGCAATAGCCGCCCGAGCGGAGAAGCTGCGGGCGCACAAAACGTTGCTTGTTTCTCGCTGTCCCCATTGCTCAGTGGCAAATCCGAGCATGCCCCTTGCGTGGGGCCCAGAATTTACGCGCAGAGCAGATGGTCGAATGCAGGAGCCTTGGGCAATCTACATCTGTTCCACTTGCGGAGGCGTGGTGTCGGTTCGCTGTTCTGGCTCAGCCAACGAAGGCTACAGCGTGGAGCAGATATTTCCGCAGGTGCCTCAAGTCGCAAAAGAGCTTCCTGAGCCTGCTCACCGCTATCTCAAGCAGGCGACTGAGACGCTTGCCTCGCCTGACGCAGCGGCAATTATGGCCGGGAGCGCAGTGGATGCCATGCTGAAGCACCTGAAATTCACCGAAGGCTCCGTCTACCACAGGATTGAGCAGGCCGTTGACGCCAACGTTCTGACCGAAAGCATGGGTGAGTGGGCACACAGCGTGCGGCTTGGCTCCAATCGACCCCGTCATGCGGACTCTGAGACCCCTCACGTATCGGCTGCGGAGGCGGCTCAGTCTGTTGAGTTTGCGACGGCGCTGGGGCACTTCCTGTTTGTTCTTACGGCCAGAGTCGAGCGCGGCATCGCGCAAGCGCAAGCAACTGCGGCGTCCACGAACAAGTAGGTTTGGCAGGCTCGATGCTCCGCGCGTCATCGGTGGGGTGGGTGCCAGTGTCGCGCCGTCTAGGAAATCCCGGAGACGGCATGGGGGGAAACTCGCCGCCGCTAGCTCGTGGGTGGTGTCTCGCGTGGGTGACCCCTGCGGCAGATTGCGCCGAGCGATCCGCGCCCTAAATTCTGCGGCGGCAAGTGCGGGTAGCCATGGACGATATGCTGACGGACTACGGCCTTAAGATCGAGCTGCTCCGTATATTCGCGGACGGCTCATCATCTGCCAATCGATCTGCCCATAAGATCAACGTTATAGGTCGGCCGTCTCATAGGGGTGCCTTAGAAGGAGCGATAGGTCGAAAGCTATCCAATAGCGAGAGGTCCAGAGCGGGCATTTGTTTGCAAGAGCTTGTCCGGATGGAGCTGCTAGAGCCGACCTACACGGACCTCGCTGATCCAGAAGGCTGGCTGCGGATGACAGCACGCGGTCGTGAGGCCTTATCTCGCGGCACTCTTGATGAGTTAGACGCTGCGCTTCACCGTTTAGGGCCAAGCCTGGTGGAGCTACGCCACGGTGCATGGAGTGCAGCCAATAGCACTGCTCCCGATAGCCCGCGCCAAGCCGCACATTCTGCCAGAGAGCTTCTTCGGCAAGTCCTAGATGCTGTGGCACCCATTGAGGAAGTGAAAGCACAGAGCTGGTTTAAGCCCGACAAGGCTAGCCAGAGTGGGATAACTCGCAAAATGCGTGTGCGCTTGGCTCTTCAAAAGCGAGGCCTAGGAAGCTCAGAGCGCGACCGAAAAGTCATCGAATCGACCATGGAACTGATCGGAAATCTCTACGACAAGCTGAGCGCTGAGGCGCATTTGGTTGTAGGCAGCCGCCAAGTTCTCGATTGCCTTCGATTGGTTGAAGCAGCACTGGGCATTCTCCTAGTAGACGGACAGGAGGCTCTGTAGCTCCGAACTTGACTCCACGCGATCCGTATCGTTCCCTTTTTGTTCCAGCGCATCGAGGGAGCTTGCAGCACCGCCATGGCCGACATCACCTATTATGTCGCACTCCCCATCATCCGCACTGAAGACGGCGAGCTAACTCCAGGCGAGCCCGTCGAGGCGCTCAACGAGTGGCAGGCGCGGAGCCGAGCATCAGGCCTCGCCATCCACAATCCCGGAGCCATCGCCTTTTCGCGCACCGGAGACCCGACCTCAGGCGACTTCGCGCCGGCCGTAGTGCTCTCGCGCCATGGTGAGCTGCCGGAGGATCTTGAGGCCTTCATGAGCGAAGCGGCCGGGCAATGAGCGCCGCACGGAAGGTGGAGCCGCTGCCAGACCCGCTTGAGGTCACTGACGCGGAGATTGACGCCGTGATCTACGAGGCGGAGGGGGAGCCGCGCGAAGCCATCCGCATGCTGCTTCGGGACCTGGCCACGATGGCACTCGATGGCGACGCTGCGTCTTCTCGGGGCTTCCTTCGCGGGCGCTTCTCGGATGGCGCAAGGCGGTCTGGCGAAGGGGAGGAGGCTTGATGGTCCAGCGCAGCAAGCGGAGCATGTCGCCGGGCAAGGCGAAAGACATGCAGGCGGAGGTCCGGCAGTTCCACAACCGGGTGCGGACGTGGTGCGGCGAGATTCCTGTGGGCGAGCAGGTCTATATAGCGCTCGATGTGCTGAACTTCGCGCTCAATCTGACCCATAGTCAGCTCAACCAACAGTTACAGAATCCGGGACCTGATGCGTTTACCCGGCTGTACAGATCGGATGTGGACGCTGGGGATTGAGATGAAGCCAAGGCTCTTTATCGGCTCGTCGGTCGAGCAACTCGAGTTGGCCTACGCGGTACAAGAAAATGTAGAGCACCACGTTGAACCTACAGTTTGGACGCAGGGTGTATTTACTCCTTCCAGAACTGCGATGGCGTCACTGCTAGATCAGCTTGAAGAATGTGATTTTGGCTTGTTTATCTTCGCTCCCGATGACGTAACCGCTATTCGGGATGAGCAGAAGCGGACGGTGCGAGACAATGTGGTCTTTGAGTTAGGACTTTTTGCAGGGCGTCTCGGCCCCGATCGGTGCTTTATTATTGTTCCACGAGGACAGGAGGAGTTGCATCTTCCAACGGATTTGACTGGCATGACGCCTGCGTCGTTCGATGCAGACCTCCAAGACGGCAATATGAGTGCGGCGCTTGGTCCGGCCTGCAATCGTATCTTGAGAGCGATCCAGAAACTTGGCTTGGTGAAGAACGAGAGCCTCTCAGAAACGGCGGTAATGATGCCCGCCGATGCTATAAGCGAAGCACTTGTAGCTGACGAGGGCGACTGTCGCGCACTGATTACGTCATGGATGGGTTCAAGGACTACCAGCGAAAACTTGAAGGCAATATCCTTCGCCGAAGTTGATCGTGAGTTGCGGTTGGCTCCAGGCTCCGCTGAAAAGTTTCTGGTCGAGGCCGCGTCAAGGTATCGGTATAGTGTAGATGTTCGCGGAAAAGAATTTATCAAGTTCAGGAAGGACCCGCCGAAGCCGATGCGCATATCGTTATAACGGCCTCGACAATTCTACGTCAGAGTGGTACGTAGGCCCTTATTTCCGCGTTGGAAATAGCTAGCCTTTTCAAGAGTTTGCAATTCCGCCCGGCGTCTCCCGTAGGTCGCGCCACACGCCAGCACGAGTGTTGACCCACAACAACCCCCGGCCGTATCCGCCAAATCATACGTCCCCTTCCTCGCGCTCTATCCATCAGTTGAGTTGGCCCGTTCGATGGCGGTTTGGCCTGCTGCCGGTTTCGCGGACACCGCGATTGGGTATTTCAGAAGCGCCTTGGCCTCGCCTGAGGCAAACAAGATGGCCTGCGTGGCGAGATCGCCATCAGGGGCGCAGCCTTCACGCGGTAGTAACCATCTAAGCCCATGTCTCTCATCAGCCCTTGCCGAGAGACGCCCGATGCTGAGCCGCCGATCATTCAACATGTTCACGCTGGCCGCAGGTGCTATCGGATTGGCCGGCTGCGGCTCCAGCAGCATCATCGCTCTGCCGGACATGTCGGCCGGCAAGGCGAGCCCAAGGACCCGTACGCTCGCACGCCCGAACTACGCCGAGGTCTACACCTCGTATCCCGGCGAGCGCTTTCCGGTGCCTGCGGTCAACTCCGCCGAGATCGATCCGCAATACCTGCGCCAGACCGTCGATTTTAGCCGAAACCAGGCTCCGGGATCGATTGTCGTCGATCCTGCATCCTACCATCTGTACTACGTCGAGTCGCCGGGGATCGCGACCCGCTACGGCGTCGGTGTCGGCCGCGAGGGCTTCGGTTGGTCTGGTGCCGCGAAGATCAATATGAAGCGCGACTGGCCCGATTGGGTGCCACCTCATGAAATGGTCGAGCGCGACCCTGAGATCAAAGCCAAGCTCGAAAAGACGCCCCGAGGCTTAGGCGTGCTCGGCGGCTCGAAAAGCCCGCTCGGAGCGCGCGCGCTGTATCTCTTCGATGCGAGCGGCGATCTCGGCTACCGCATTCACGGAACGCTGGAGCCCTACACCGTAGGGACCAACGTGTCGTCCGGCTGCGTTCGCATGATAAATCAGGACATCGTCCATCTGTATGCGCGCGTGTCGCTCGGCACGCCCGTGACCGTTCTACCGGCCTGACTGAACGTCCTCCCACCCCAAAGCTCTCCCTTGACGTAACCCTTGGACAGCTTTCGGTTGCTGTCCTCGGCCAGCCCTTGAGGTCGTGCGGGAGCGCCCCGATGGCGTCCCGGACGTTCCCGTTCAACTCTTGAGAGACCGTCCGACATCGATTTCCGTGCCCGCCGCGTCTCGTCGGCTCTCGCTGGCCCGTCGCAGCCGCCCTTCGCGCAGAAGCCTATCCGGGGTGGCTCGGCTCACCGAGCGAGAGCATCAGCCGGTTCGCCCAGTTGAAGAACGATGCCGCGTGGATGAGATCGGCGATGGCGAGGTCGTCGAGGCCGAGATCGCGCAGCCTCTTCACATGGTCCGCGCCGAAGGCGATCGGCGTCGCGGTCAGCGCGACCGAGGCTTCGATGATCGCGTTCCAGAGCGGGTCGATGTCGGCGCCAACGCCTTCGTCGAGCAGGCGCTGGACCTCGTCGTGGCGCTTGGAAAAGGTCGTGGCGAAGCGGGCGTGGACCGAGGCGCAGTAGATGCAGCCATTGCTGCGCGAGACCGCGGCGGCGGCGAGTTCGCGCTCGGCCCGCGGCAGGCCGCCCTTGGCGTTGTAGAAGATGTCCTTGTCCGCCAGCGTCCGCGCCCGCAGGATGTCGGGATCATGCGCCAGCAGCCGGAAATAGGGGCTCTTGGCGCGTGCGATGTCGACGAGGCCCTCCTTCTGGCGCTCGCTCAGCGCATCCTCCGGGACAGGATCGAGCCAGGCATTCCAGTCGAGCTGGGCCTGGGTGAAGACGTTGGGGGCGCCGGTCGCGACGCGCTTAAGCGTGGGCGTGGTCGTGGTCATTGGGCGGTTCTCCCGGGCAACCGTTCAGGCGTTCAGCAGGCGCAGGCCATGGGCGGCGCGGATCTGGAACGACAGGAAGGCGACGATCTGCGACATGGTCACGATCTCCGGCGTGCTCCAGCCCGCAGCTCGGAGCGCGGCCAGCGCCTCGGCTGACGCGTCGCGCGGGTGGAACACGAGCAGATGGGCGTGGGCGAGAAGTGCCGCGAGCCGCCGGCCGAGCGCCTGCGCATCGGCGCCCTCCACGGCAAAGACCGGGCCGGCGACATCCTCCTGCGACAAGGGGCCCGCCGGATAGGCGCCGTAGGGCCCCCCGGTGCGGGCGGCCTGCGCCTGCCGCGTGATCGCCTCGAAGATGATGGTGCCTTCGGGCTGCCGTTTCAGCAGGTCGCCGTAATGCGCGGCCCCAACAGCCTCGCCATGCAACAGCGAGACGAACAGCGCCGGCGCCAGCCGCTCGCTCTGGCTCACGCCACCCTGGTCGCCCACGGCGAACAGCGCCTCGTAGCTCACCTGGATGTTGAGACGCGTAACCGGCCGCTCGCGGCGGAGCCGGTCGAGGTTGGAGCCGGCGGTCACGCCGACGATTCGATCCAGCACGTCGGCCGAGGCTTCGATGGTCATAGGTCCTGCCTCGTCGATCTCGGGAAGAAGGGTGCCGGCGACGCTCAGTGCGCGCCGGCTGCGAGCTTGAGGCCGGGCCTGGTCTGGCCGCCCGACCAGCCCAGTGCCGGCGCGACCTGCTGCGCGGTGAGTTCCAGCGAACGCAGGATCAACTCGTGCGGCGGATCGACGGAATGGACCTGGAAGACGATATCGGTGACGCGCGAGAGCACACTGTCGGCCGAGAGCGAGGTGATGACGTCGTCCGGCGTGCCGACATGGACGTCGAAGGACTTGATCACCGCCGGCAGGCTGCGTTCGGGGACGTGATGACCGTTGGCGATGAAGCGGTCGAGCACCCGGTTGAGGCCGATCTCGGCATGGCGCAGCGCCTCCTCGCGCGTGTCGGCGACGAAGAGCGAGCGCGAGCCGAGGATACGCGGCGCGACGCCGGCCGGGAGGTTGGCAAGGTACGCGTCGACGATCGGATGCTGGATTTCCGGAAGCGTCAGCCAGGGCTGGCCGGCCGCGCGCGGCTGGGTGCGCGACAGCATCAGTCCTGATCCCGCCTGCCCGATCCGCACCGCGCCCGGTGCCGAGAAGGTCGCTTGCCAGACGCGCTCGGCCAGCGAACCCGCCTCCGGATAGAGCCGGTTGTCGTCGTGCCCCAGCGGCGCGCCTTTCCAGGCCTCGTGCAGGCGCTCGTAATTGCGGTTGAAGGCGGCGTTGCGCTGGTCCTTGTCGAGGCCGAAGGCGAGGAAGGTCTCGGGCGTCGCGCCGGTACCGAAGCCAAGTTCGAGCCGCCCGCCCGACATCAGGTCAAGGACGGCCGTGTCCTCGGCGATCCGGATCGGATCCTCCATCGGCAGGATGATGATGCCGGTGCCGAGCCGGATGCGGTTCGTACGCGCCGCGACGAAGCCGAGGAAGGGCAGTGGCGAGGGCAGGCCACCCTCGTCGCGATGGAAATGGTGCTGCGCCACCCAGGCCGTGTCGAAGCCGTGCCGCTCCGCGTGGACGATCTGCTCGGTGGCGAGCCGGTAGCGCTCGCCCGCCGGGACGTCGTCGAGCAGGCGCGTGAAGAACCCCAGTCGTTTCGTGGTCATGCCGCTTCCGCTCCGCCGAGATGGGCGTCTCTGTTTAGCGCGTTTCTGATCGGATCGGCCGTTGCGTCGAGCAAGATCCGCCTTGTGCGTAGAACATAGCCGCGATTGGCGTTTCTGCCCCCCGCGCCAGCGTCAGACCGCCTGCCGGACGAAATGGCCGGTCTCGCGCTCGATCAGCGCCTCCGTCGGGGCCCGCCAGTCGAGAGCGCGGATCGGGCTCGGAATCTCGTCGATGGCGAGATCGCGCCTGAGGCTGCGGCGCGCCGGGTCCGGCACCGGCACGGCCGAGAGCAGCTTTCGCGTGTAAGGGTGTAGCGGGTTGGCGAAGACCGCCGCGCGCGGGCCGAGCTCGACGATCTCGCCGAGATACATCACCGCGACACGATGGCTGACGCGCTCGACCACCGCCATGTCGTGCGAGATGAAGAGATAGGCGAGGCCGAACTCGGCCTGCAGATCGAGCATCAGGTTCAGCACCTGCGCCTTCACGGAGACGTCGAGCGCCGAGACCGCCTCGTCGGCGACGACGAGCTTGGGCGAGAGCGCGAGCGCCCGCGCGATCGCCAGCCGCTGGCGCTGCCCGCCGGAGAATTCGTGCGGGAAACGCACACTCATCTCGGGCGAGAGGCCGACCTTGCGCAACAGCTCCGCCACCCGTTCCTTCGCGTCATTCCCCGCGGCGAGACCATGGACCAGGATCGGCTCCGCGATGGCCGCGCCCACGCTCTTGCGCGGGTTCAGGCTCGCGAAGGGGTCCTGGAAGATCATCTGCATGTCGCGGCGGGCGGCGAGCAGTTCGGCCTTGCCGAGCGAAGTGACGTCGCGGCCCTGGAAGCGCACCGTGCCGGCGGAGGGCTCGATCAGCCGCAGGATCGAGCGGCCGGTCGTCGACTTGCCGCAGCCGCTCTCGCCGACCAGCGCCAGCGTCTCGCCCCGCTGGAGCGCGAAGGAGACGTTCTCGACCGCATGCACCCGGCCGCGCAGCCGCCCGAGCAGGCCGCCGCGGATGGAGAACCGCGTCGTCAGGCCGGCGACTTCAAGCAGTGGCGCTTCGCCGCTCTTCACTGTGTCGGCGGCCTCAGTCGGCTCACCCCGGACCTGGCCGTTGGCGGCATCGATCGCGGGAAAGCGCAACGGCCGGCCATGGCCCTCCATGTCGCCGAGCTTCGGCACGGCCGCGAGCAGCGCCTTGGTGTAGCCGTGGACGGGCCGGTTGAAGACCTGTTCGGAGGCGGCATCCTCGAGCTTGCGGCCCTTCCACATCACCACGACCCGGTCGGCGATCTCGGCGACGACGCCCATGTCATGGGTGATGAAGAGGACCGACATGCCCTCCTCGTCCTGAAGTGTCTTGATCAGTTCGAGGATCTGCGCCTGGATCGTGACGTCGAGCGCCGTCGTCGGCTCGTCGGCGATCAGGAGTTTCGGCCGGCAGGCGAGCGCGGTCGCGATCATCACGCGCTGGCGCATGCCGCCCGAAAGCTGGTGGGGATAGTTCGAGAAGCGTGTCTTCGCCGCCGGGATGCGCACCTTCTCCAGCATGCGCAGGGCCTCGGCTGCCGCAGCCGTCTTGTCGAGCCGGCGATGATAGCGCAGCGCCTCGCAGATCTGGTCGCCGACCTTGAGCACAGGATTCAGGCTCGTCATCGGCTCCTGGAAGATCATCGCGATGTCGTTGCCGCGGACCTTGCGCATCTCCTCCTCGGGTAGCGCCAGCAGGTCGCGGCCCTCCAGCGCGATCCTGCCCTGGATGCGCCCGTTCGCGGCCGAGACCAGCCGCATGATTGAAAGCGCGGTGACCGATTTGCCCGAGCCGGATTCGCCGACGATGGCGACCGTCTCGCCGGGCGCGACGTCGAAGCTCAGATCCTCGATCGCCCAGCGCCATTGTCCGCCGACGCGGAAGGCGGTCTGCAGGTTCTCGACGCAGAGGACGGGGCCGCTCATCGCTCGCCTTTGAGCTTGGGGTCGATCGCGTCGCGCAGGCCGTCGCCGAGGATGTTGAGCGCGAAGACGATGATCAGGATGGCGAGGCTCGGCGCCAGCACCAGCCAGTAGCTGTCGAGGATGTTCTCGAAGCCCTCGCGGATCATGCCGCCCCAGGTCGCGGTCGGCGGCTTGACGCCGAGCCCGATGAAGGCGAGCGAGGCCTCGGTCCGGATCGCATTCGCCAGCCAGAGCGAGCCCATCACCAGGATCTCGGGAAAGATGTTGGGCAGGATGTGCCGCGCCAGGATGCGCGCATCGGAGAAGGCCAGCGCCCGCCCGGCCTCGATATAGTCGCGCTCTTTCACCGAGATGGTCGGCGCCCGCGCGATCCGGGCGAAGGACGGGATCGAGGTCAGCGCGATCGCGATGGTGATGTTCTCCATCGACGGGCCGAGCATCGCGACCAGGATCAGCCCGAGGATCAGCGAGGGGAAGGCGAGCAGGATGTCCATCGCCTGCATCACCACCACGTCGAACCGGCCGCCATACCAGCCCGCCAGCATGCCGATCAGTGAGCCCAGCACGAGCGCGATCACGGTCGAGGCGACGCCGATCACCAGCGAGATGCGCGCGCCGTACAGCAGCCGCGAGAGGATGTCGCGGCCGAAATAATCGGTGCCGAGATAGAAATTGTCGTGCGGCGGCTGGAGCCGCGACAGGATGTCCTGCTCCAGCGGGTCGTGCGGTGCGATCAGCGGCGCGAACACCGCCGCCAGGATCACCGTGCCGACGATGACGAGCCCGACCCAGGAGGTCTTGTTGGCGTTGAACGCGCCGATCGTCGCCGAGAGCCAGCGCAGACGGGGCGGGGCGGCCTGGCCGCCATCATGAACCGACATGCTCATGACAATTTCACCCGCGGATCGACGGCGGCATAAGTCAGGTCGGTGGCGATGTTCACCAGCACGACGATCAGCGTGTAGATCACCATCATGCCCTGCAGCATGGTGTAGTCGCGCTGGTTGAGCGCGCCGATGATCAGCTTGCCGAGGCCCGGCCGGTTGAAGACGATCTCGGTCAGCACCGAATTGCCGATCAGGATGCCGAGATAGAGACCAACGATCGTGATCACCGGGATCAGCGCGTTGCGCAGCGCATGCTTCCAGACCACGACGCGCCAGGGTACGCCCTTGGCCCGGGCCGAGCGGACATAGTCCTCTTGCATCACCTCCAGCATCGCCGAGCGGGCGACGCGAGTGATATAGGCCGCCATGATAAGCCCGAGATTGAGCGCCGGCAGCGCCATCGCCTGGAACCAGGCCGAGAGCGAGCCGGAGCCCGCGCTGATCACCGGGAACCAGCGCAGCGCGATGGCGAAGACGATCAGGAGGATGATCGCCGAGACGAAGGGCGGGAAGGAGAGCCCGAGCAGCGAGGCGATGCGGGTGACGTAGTCCGGCATGCGGTTGCGGTTGATCGCCGCCCAGACGCCGAGCGGCACGCCGATGGCGACGCCGATCACCATCGAGACGATCGTCAGCTCGATCGTCCAGGGCAGCACGGCGAGGATTTCCTGGATCACCGGCCGGCCGGTGACGAGCGAGACGCCCCAGTCGCCGCGCAGCGCGCCAGACAGGAAGCTCCAGTATTGCGCCGGCAGCGGCGCATCGAGTCCCAGCCGCGTCCGCATCGCCGCGATCGCGGTCGCGTCGGCCTGGTCGCCGAGGATGACCTGCGCCGGATCGCCCGGCACGATCCGGACCACGACGAAGACGAGCGTCAGCACGGCCCAGAGGGTGACGAGCGAGAAACCGAGCCGTTTGACGAGGAAGGCGCCCATGATGCCGTTGAATTGGAGGGTGAATGCTACTCCGTCATGCTCGGGCTTGACCCGAGCATCTCTCGACGAGGTGGCTATGAGCTTCATCCGGCATGAGATTCTGGGGTCAAGCCCGAGAATGACGCGTCGGGTCGTCCTCTCACTTCGTGAACCGCGTCGTCTCCAGCACCGGCGGCCCGAGATTGAGCGAGGCCTTGAGTTCGTAGCCAAGGTCAAGGCTGTCCTTGTAGGCCCAGAGCTGCATCATCTCGTTGACCGGGATGGCGCAGACCTCCTTGATGATCTTCTCTTGCGCCGTCTTCCACAGCGCGAGCTGCTTCGCCTTGTCGGTCTCCGAGCGCGCCGCGTCGATCTCGGCATCGGCGACCTTGCAATGCGAGAAGTTGGTCACCGCCGTCGGCGTCTTCACGATCGCCCGCGAATGGAAGAACTGCGAGAGATAGACATCTGCCACCGGAAAGCGCGCCGCCTGGAAATGCACCACCTGCGACAGGTCCTGCCGGATCTGCTGGTGGAAGGTCGCATGCTCCACCGGCTGGATCTCCAGCGTGATGCCGGCCCGTTTCAGCAGCGCCTGCGTCGCCTCGGTGAAGCTCAGCATCGACGGCAGGGTGGTGTTGATCGTCTTGACCGTGACGCCGTTGGGGAAGCCCGCTTCCACCAGCAGCGCCTTGGCCTTGGCGAGGTCGAAGGGATAGAGCGGCGCCTTCTCATCGGTGCCGAGATAGCCCGACGGCACGACCGAGACGGCCGGGCGCGAGATGTTCTTGCCGCGGAACTGCCAGATCGCGTTGCGGTCGACCGCGTGCGCGATTGCCTGGCGGACCTTGAGGTTGTCGAGCGGCGGCTGGCTCATGTTGAGATGCAGCACCGACATCTCGGCCGGCCCCATTGCCACCACCTTGACGCCGGGCAGCGCCGTCATGCGGTCGACCCAGGCCTGTTCCTGGCGGCCGAGCATCATGTCGAGTTCGCCGGCCTGGAAGGCGAGGTCGCGCGAGGAATCCGACGGGATGAAGCGGTAGAGGATTTCGGTCAGTTTAGGCTTGCCGCGGAAGTAGTTCGGGTTGGCGGCGAGCTTGGCGTATTGCTGCGGCACGTATTCGGAGAACATGAACGGCCCGGTGCCGACCGGCTTCTTGGCGAAGCCCTCCTTGCCCAGTTCCTCGGCGGCCTTTTTGCAGACCATGTTGCCGCCATGGTAGTTCATCACGATGCCGAGCAGGCTCGGGATCACCTGCTTCAGCGTGATCTTGACGGTGTACTTGTCGGGCGCCTCGATCGTGTCGACGGCGGCATAGTCCGACGAGAAGGCCGACGAGTCCTTGTTGGCGGCGCGCTTGAGCGAATAGACCGCGTCCTCCGCGGTGAACTCGCCATAGCCGTGATGGCACTGCACGCCCTGGCGCAGCTTGAAGGTCCATTCCTTGCCGTCGGCGGACGATGTCCAGCTCTCGGCGAGGTCGGGCTCGATGAACTCCGGCGAAAGCTCGCCCGGTTTGATCCGGACTAGGCCGTTGAACATCCATTGCAGCATCGCCTTACCGGGCGTGCCCGAATTCAGATGTGGATCGAGCACGCCGGCATCCGAGCTCTGCATGCCGACGGTCAGCACCGTCTTCTGGGCCATGGCCGGGGAGGCCAGCAGGGCTCCCGCCAGCATCGCCGCGATCGTCAGTCCGGTTCTCGCCATCGCCATTCCCCTGCGTGTTGTCTTCGACATCTCAATGCGTCCGTCAGAGCGTATCCTCCAGCCGGCAATTGACCAGCACTTCCGCCACAGAAGCGGTGTTCGGCAACGCCAGCACCGTGGCGACCAGCTCGGCGAGGTCGCCGGGTTGCGTCATCTCCTGCGGCGCCAGCGCCCTGCTCGCCGCCGTCATGTCAGTCGGCACGAAGGAGGGGCACAGCGCCGTCGCCCGCACGCCCTTGTCCCAGGCGATGCGCCGGGCCGCATGGGTCAGCGCCACCATTGCATGCTTGGTCATGTTGTAGGCGACATTGTCGTTGCGCACGCGCTTGCCCGACATCGAGGCGACGTTGACGATGCGCCCGGCGCCGCTCGCTTCGAGATGCGGCAACGCGCAATGAATCAGGTTGAGCGGCCCCTTGCAGTTCACCGCCCAGATCGTGTCGAGCTCGGCCTCGTCGGGCGCGCGCAAGGTGATGGCGCTGTGCATGCCGGCATTGTTGACGAGCCCGTCGATCCGGCCGAAGCGCGCTGCGGCAGCGTCGACCCAGGCACGATGGCTCGTCCAGTCCTGCGCATCGTAGCGGGCGATCTGGAGGCGGCCTGCGTCCCAGCCCTCGGTCATCGCCTTGAGCGAAGCGAGGTCGCGGCCGCCCAGACTCAAGCTGTAGCCCTGCGCATTGAGCGCTGCCGCCACGGCTCGGCCGATGCCGCGATTGGCGCCCGAGATCAGGATCACCCGTCCGGCTGAGCTGAGCATCGATCGTCCTTCAGCCATGCAGGGTCAGTGCCGTGTCCGCCATATCGCGACCGGCGAAGCGGCCGAGCCTGAACGGAGCAAGATCGAAGCGCGGTTGCCGGGCGAGCGCAAGGTCGGCGAGGATCTCGCCCGTCACCGGGCCGATGCCGAAGCCGTGCCCAGAGAAGCCGGCAGCGACGATCAGGCCGTCGATCCCGGTACGGGCGTCGATCGCGGGAAGGGCGTCCGGCGTCAAGTCAATCAGCCCGCCCCAGACGCGGGCGACGCCGGCTTCGCCGAAATCCGGCAGGATCGCCGTGACGCGCTCGATCAACATGGCGATGTCGGCCGTGCGCGGCGCGAGGGTGTCGACCGTCCATGTCTTCGGCTCATGCGGCCAGTCGCCGATGCCGGTGGTGACGCGCAGCCGCCCGTCGATCTCCTGCCGGCCGGCGCAATCGGCATTGGCGACACCGAAGACCTGCTCGAGCAGCGGAGGCATCGGCGCGCTCTGCAGCACGCAGACGAGCCTGGTCCGCAATGGCAACGCCAGTCCGAGCGGCGCGAGCAGCTCCGGCGCATGGATGCCGGTCGCCAGGATGATCCGATCGGCCGACACGATCTCGCCTTCGCTGGTCTCGACGCCGGTGACGCTGTCGCCGGCGCGGATCAGCGCCCGCACACCAACGCCGTCGCGGATCACCGCGCCATGACGCGCGGCCGCAGCCGCATAGGCACGCACCGCCGGGATCGGATCGGCATGGCCGTCGCCGGGGCAGAAGGAGGCGGTGAGGATGGAGGGCGCGATCGCCGGCGCCAGGCTGCGGATCGCGGCGTTGTCGGCGAGATACTCGATTTCGAGCCCGAGCTCGCGCTGCGTCACGACGAGTTCGCGGATCACCTTGACTTCCGCCTCGGTACGGGCGAGCCGCAGGTTGCCTCGCCGTCGATAGCCGGTCGCTGCGCCCAACTCCTGGTCGAGCCCACCCCAGAGCGCGACGGCGGCCTTCGCCAGCGGCAGCTCAGCCGGGTCCCGGCCCGATTGCCGGACGCCGCCGAGCGTCCAGCCCGAGGCCATCGCGGCGAGGCTGCGCACCTCGAACAGCATCACCGAATGGCCGGCGCGAGCGATCTCGTAGGCGGCGGCCGCACCGCTGATTCCGCCTCCGATGATGATGACGTCCGGCATCGGAAGGGGTGGGGCTCCTGCGCGTTCTTGGTATATACCATTGAAGCCGGCGAGGCCTGTCAAGCTGGCTCGATCGCTCGCGCCGAGGTTGTCTCGACAATACGATACGCCTTGGCACGCCCGATGCAGGGGAGGGCGGAACTGCCGGCGGCAACGATTGACAGGCTGGTGTATACCAATCCATGCTGCTTCCAAGCCGCCATAAAGGGGATCTCCGATGACGATGATTTCGCGCCGCGCCCTCATTGCCGCCGGAGCCACGCTGCCGCTGCTCGGCCGTTCCGGATTCGCCCAAAGCGCCGGAAAGGTCCTGCGCTTCGGCCTGTCGAGCTTCCCGCCGAGCATGCAGCCCTGGGTCCATACCGGCACGGCGGCGCTGACGGTCAAACTCCTGATCTTCCGCGGTCTCACCGGCTTCGACGACAAGGGCGAGGTCCGGCCCGAGCTCGCCGAATCCTGGACGCAGGACGGTCCGACCGGCTGGGTCTTCAAGCTGCGCCAGGCCGTGTTCCAGAACGGCAAGCCGGTCACCGCCGAGGACGTGAAGTGGACGCTGGAGCAGGTCGCCGCGCCGACCTCGACGGCGTTCATGAAGGCGGAGTTTGGCGGCGTCGCCAGCATCGAGACGCCCGATGCTCGCACCGTCAAGATCGTGATGAAGGAGCCGACTGCGACCCTGCCGATCTGGCTCGCGAGCCCCCACATGCCGATCATCGCCAAGGATTCGATCGAGGGCCGGGCAGGTCTCGGCGTCGGCGCCGGCCCCTTCGTCCTCAAGGACCAGGAGCGCGGCGTCTCGATCGACGTCGTCAAGTTCGACAAATACTACAAGCCCGGCTTGCCGAAGCTGCCCGGTGTCAAGCTCGTCGCCTATGCCGACGAGAATCTGCGCGTCGCGGCGCTCCAGGCCGGCGACATCGACCTGATCGAATATGTGCCGTGGCAGCATATGGGCGTGATCGAGAAGGATCCGCGCCTGACGCTGATCGCCGCGGACGGCCCGTTCATGGGCCTCAACTTCAACGGCGGCAGCGGCCCGTTCAAGGATGTGCGCCTGCGCCAGGCGGTGGCGCACGCCATCCGCCGCGAGGAGATCGTCCAGGCCGCCTTCTTCGGGCGCGGCAGCAATCTCGAGAGCATCCCGATTCCGCCGACCAGCCCCTATTTCGACAAAAGCCGCTCGACCTTCTGGAAATACGATCCGGACAAGTCGAAGAAGCTCCTCGCCGAGGCCGGCGTCCCCAAGGGCTTCTCCTGCACGCTGCTCTCGACCGCGCAATACGGCATGCACAAGTCGACCGCGGAAGTGGTGCAGGCCCATCTCGGCGAGATCGGCATCGAGGTGAAGCTCAACCTCCCGGACTGGGCCGGGCGCGTCGACGCCGCCGGCAAGGGCCGCTACGAGTTCCTGATCCAGGGCACGGCCGCCGACAACAACGATCCCGACGGCCTGGCGCCGCTGATCGACGGCGAATTGCCGGCCAACATGGCGCGGAGCTGGCAGATGTCGACGCCCGAGATCCACGCGCTCTTCGTCAAGGGCCGCGCCGAGTTCGACCCCGCCAAGCGCAAGGCGATCTATGCCGAGCTCGAGACGGTCGCGCAGCAACAGGCTCCGTTGGTCGGCCTCGCCTGGCGCTCGCAGGGCTATGGGATGGTCAAGGGCGTGACCGGCTTCAAGAGCCTGCCGGGCGGCACGAACTTCTTCTCGGCCTATTCGATGGAGGAGACGTCGCTGGCGTGAGGTGTGACGGAAGGGCGCGGGGGAATCAACGTCACCCCGCCCGCGTCGTCCGCTCCAGCCTTGCGAAGCGTTCCAGCCTGAATGGCGTCGGATCGATCAGCGGTGTCCGGCCCGAGACGAGGTCGGCGATCAGCCGGCCGGCGCCCGGGCCGATGCCGAAGCCGTGGCCGGAGAAGCCGCTGGCAATAAAGAAGCCCGGCAGGCGCGGCACTTCGCCGATCACCGGCACGGCGTCGGGCGTCGCATCGACGAAGCCGCCCCAGGCCTGCGCCACCTTCATGCCGGAAAAGGCCGGGAAGGCGGCGACGAGATTGGCCTGCGCCTCCTTCAGGATCGCGCCGGAGGGCGTCGGGTCGAGCATGCGCTCGCGCTCGAACGGCGTCTCCTCGTCGAGCGACCAGCTCTTGGCCGTCCTCGCCTCGGTCAGGAAGCGCTGCCCGAGATGGAGCCTGAGCTCGTGCCGCTGCTTCACCAGCGAGGGCAGGAAATCGGCCATCAGCCGAAAGCTGTCGGGCACGATCTCGGCGACGCTCGCGCCGCGATGGGCGATGGTGTAGCCGCCATCCGCGCGCTTGCGGAAGGCGAAGTCCGAACCGCCGACCGCATGGATCGGCGGGCCGTCCAGCGGTTCCGTGCGCAGCACCGAGCCCAGCACCTTGAGCTGCGGGAAATCGATCCCGAGATTGCCGAGGAACAGCCGCGACCAGGCCCCGCCGGCGAGCACGATCTGCGAGCAGGCGATCCTGCCGCGTTCCGTCACCACCGCGCTGACCCGCCCGGCTGCGGTCTCGATGCCGCGCACGGCGCAGCGCGTCAGCACCGTCCCGCCTTGGTGGCACAGGGCGCGCGCCATCGCCGGCACCGCCTTTTGCGGCTCGGCGCGGGCATCGCTCGGCGTGAATAGGGCGCCGGCGAAGGCGCGCTTGCAGCCGGGCAGCGTGCTCTCGATCTCGCGCGAACTCAGCAGGCGGGAATCGAGCTGGTATTGCCTGGCATGGTCGAGCCAGGCCTCGTGCTCGGCGAGCTTTGCGGGCGTGTCGGCGACATAGACGATGCCGGAGCGGGTGAAGCCGGTGTCGCCGCCGACCATCTTGTCCATCTCGGACCAGAGCCGCATGCTCTCCACCCCGAGAGGGATCTCGCCCGGGTCGCGCCCCATGATCCGGACCCAGCCCCAGTTGCGGCCGGACTGCTCATGGCCGACCTCGCCCTTCTCGCAGACGGTGACGGAGACGCCGTCCCGGGCGAGGAAGAGCGCGGTCATGATCCCGATGATGCCGCCGCCGATGACGACGACGTCGCTGCGCGACGGCAAGGCGGCGTCGGCGTCGATCGTCTCGATGGTGATGCCCATCAGGCGGCCCTCGCGGCCGGGATGAAACGGCGTGCCATACTCAATCCTGCGGCGTTGGCGTCGAGTTGCGGAAGACGACGTGGTGCGGGTGGTTCACCGACTTCATGTATTCGATCGGCGCACCGTCGCCGTCGCGCGCCACCAGTCGCAGCACCAGCGTCGGCGCGCCGGGCTGGAGCGCCAGCAGCCGCGCCTCCATCTCGGTCGCGGTGCCGACGCCGATCTCGCGGTCGCGCGCACTGGCCTCGATCCGATAGCGGATGCGCAGCAGGTCGTAGAGCGGCTGGCCGGCGACGAGATCCTCGGCGCCGAGGCCGGGCACCCGCACTGCCGGCAGATAGCTCGTCTCGATGCAGAACGGCTCGTCGTTGACCGTGCGCAGCCGCCGAAACATCACGAGCCCGTCGCCGGGCGCGAGGTCGAGCCGCCGCGCGATGCTCTCGCTCGCTGTCTCCTCGCCGAAATGCAGCAGCCTGGTGCCGGGGCTGCCGCCGGCATTGCGGATGATCCGGGTGATGCCGAGCGAGGAGCGCACCTCGATCGGCCGCGTCACCTGGACCAGCGGCAGCCGCGTGCCGCTGGTGCCGTTGCGCTCCAGCACGTTGCGGTCGACCAGCTTGTCGATCGCCTTGCGCACCGTCATCCGGTTGATGCCGAGCGCCTCGGCCAGCGTGCGCTCCGACGGAATCCGGTCGCCCGGCCCGTAATCGGGGCCGTTGATGAGGTCGAGCAGGTAGTCCTGCACCTCGACATAGATCGGCTTGGCCCGCTTCACGGGGTCGCGCATGCTCGGCGTCTCTCGGGCTGTGTCCCGTGTCTCGTGCTCAGGCGTGGATAGCGGTCGCTCAGCCCGGCAGGAAGCCGGAAAAGCGCAGCCTTACGCCGTCGATCGTAGCCTAGATGATCGCGCTGGACTATGCTTGACAGCAATTGGTCTAGGTGATTGGTGTATACCAATCCAGCCACCGACAAAAGCGGCCGTCCCCATGTCCATCGCGTTCGATCGCGCCACCGTGTTCGGCAGCCTCGACCAGACCCGCGCCGCCGTGCCCGAGGCTTATGCGCTCGGCCACGCGCTGGCGCCGGCGATCGACCGAATCTATCTCGTCGCCGCCGGCTCGGCCAACCGCGCCATGCTCGGCATCGCCTGGTGGCTCGAGCATTATTCGCCGGGCATCGAGGTCCGCCGCTATTTCCCGGCGGAGTTCATGGCGATCGATCCGCCGCGGCTCGACGCGCGCACGCTCGTCCTGATCGCCTCGAAATCCGGCACCACGCCGGAGACCGTCGCCGCCGCGCAGTTCCTGAAGGGCAAGCCCTGCAAGGTCGTCGCCTTCAGCCAATATGCCGAAAAGCCGCTCGCCCAAATGGTGCCGCAGCATTTTTTCGTCGGCGACACCAGCGAATCCTTCACCGCGATGTTCATGCTGATGCAGGCCTTGGTCGGCGGCGTGATGGCGGAGAAGGACGGCTGGCCGCTCGGCGACACGCTCGTCGCCTCGCTCGACGCGCTGCCGGCGGCGATCTGCGACGCCGCCGAGCAGAACGATGCCCGCGCCGCCGCCGATGCGCAGGCCTATGCCAAGGACCGCAATTTCTACCATGTCGCCTCCGGGCCGGGCTTCACCACGGCCTATGTCTTCGGCGTCTGCATCCTGATGGAGATGCTCTGGCTGCACAGCTACCCGATCGAGGCGGCGGAATTCTTCCACGGCCCCTTCGAGATCGTCGATCGCGACACCCCGCTGGTCCTGATCACCGGCGAGGATCCGAGCCGTCCGCTGATGGAGCGCGTCCAGCGCTTCTGCGCGACCCATGCCGGGCGCGTCATGGCCTATGATTCCCGCGACTACGCCATGGCCGGCATCGCGCCGGAGATCCGGCCGATCGTCGCGCCCTATATCCTGCAGGCGGCGCTGAAGCGGCTCTCGGTGCGTCTCTCGGCGTTGCATGGCCAGCCGCTGTCGACGCGGCGCTACATGTGGAAAGTGCCGTACTGAGCGGCGCGCGGACCATGTCGATGCCCCACAGCCTGCTCGGCATCGGCGACAACACGGTCGACACCTATGTCGATCACGGCCTGCAATTTCCCGGCGGCAATGCCGTCAACGTCGCCGTGCTGGCCCGGCGGCTAGGCGCGCGAGCCGGCTATCTCGGCTGCATCGGCTCGGACGAGGCGGGCGATCTCCTGCGCGCGGCGCTCGCGGAGGAGGACGTCGACACCGGCCGCTGCCGCCTCCGGCCGGGCGCCAACGCCCGCGCCTTCATCGGCCATCATTGCGGCGACCGGCGCTTCCTGCGCTCCGAGCCCGGCGTGCGCGCCGAATGGGGCGGGTTCGACCGGGACGATCTCGCCTATATCGCCGGCTTCGATCTCGTCCATTCCAGCGTCTACAGCGGGATCGAGGCCGATCTCGGCGCGATCCGGAATGCGGCCCGCCGGCTCTCCTATGATTTCTCGGAACGCTGGACCGACGCCAACCTGGCTGCGACCCTGCCGGCGCTCGACATCGCTTTCCTGTCTCATCCTTCAGGCTCGGACGAGGCCTGCCGCGACCTGCTCGAACGCTGCATCGGGCAGGGCGCCCGGATCGCGGTCGTGACGCGCGGCGAGCGCGGCTCGATCGCTTTGGCGGACGGCGTCTTCTACGAGCAGGGCGTCGGCCCGGCGACGGTCGTCGATACGCTCGGCGCCGGGGACGGCTTCATCACGGCCTTCCTGCTCAGCCTGCTGGACGGCGCCGATCCCGGCGCGGCGCTTGCAGCGGGCGCCGCGAACGCGGCGGCGGTCTGTGGCTATCAGGGCGGTTTCGGCTTTGGCGCGCCATGGTCCGGGCGGCTGTCCGTCAACGGTTCGAACTGAAGGAACGGGTTTCATGGCGTGGCGGATCGGGATCGACTCAGGGGGTACCTTCACCGATGTCTGCCTCTTCGATGACACGACCGGCGAGGTCGCGGTCTGGAAGGTGCCGTCCACGCCCGACGATCCCTCGCGCGCCATCGCGCAGGGCACGCTGGAGGGCACGCAGCGCGTCGGCGCCAAGCCGTCCGAGGTCGCTTATTTCGGCCATGGCACGACCGTCGGCACCAATGCGCTGATCCAGCATCGCGGCGTCAGAACCGGGCTGATCACCACCGACGGTTTCCGCGACCTGATCGAGATCGGCCGGCAGAAGCGGCCCGATCTCTACGATCTCCAGGTCGACAAGGCGCCGCCTTTGGTGACGCGCGACCTGCGCTTCGGCGTGATCGAGCGCGTCCGCCATGACGGTTCTGTCGAGACACCGCTCGACGAGGAGGGCGTGCGCCAGGCCGCGCGGGCGCTGAAAGCCGTCGACGTCAAGGCGATCGCCATCGGCTTCCTCTATGGCTTCGTCCGGCCTGAGCATGAGGAGGCGGCCAAGCGCATCGTGCTCGAGGAGTGCCCCGATGTCTTCGTCTGCGCCTCGCATGAGGTCGCGCCCGAATTCCGCGAATATGAGCGCATCTCGACGGCGGTGGTGAACGCCTATCTCGGCCCGGTGATGCACAACTATATTCGCCGTCTCGCCGACCGGCTGAAGGAGCTCGGCGTCGTCACCACGCCGCATCTGACCCAGTCCAATGGCGGCGTCATCGGCTTCGACATGGCGGCGCGCCTGCCGGTGCGCACCGTGCTGTCGGGCCCCTCCACCGGCGTGGTCGCGGCGCAGGCGATCGGCCAGATGACCGGGATCGAGAACCTGATCACCTTCGACATGGGCGGCACCTCCTCGGACGTCGCATTGCTGCGCAAGGGCGAAGCCAAGCTCGCCAGCGACGCCGTCGTGCACGGCTACCCGATCAAGGCGCCGATGCTCGACATCCACACGGTCGGGGCCGGCGGTGGTTCGCTGGCGACGATCGATTCGGGCGGCCTGCTCAAGGTCGGACCGCGCAGCGCCGGCGCCGATCCGGGCCCGGTCTGCTACGGCCGCGGCGCGACGGAGCCTGCCGTCACCGACGCGAATGTCGTGCTCCAGACGCTGAATCCAACGCATCTGCTCGGCGGCCGCATGCCGATCGACCAGGCGCTGTCGAAGCAGGCGATCGGACGCCTCGCCGACACGCTCGGGCTCGACATGATGGCCACCGCCCAGGGCATCATCTCGGTCGTCACCGCCAACATGGCCAAGGCGATCCGTGTCGTCTCGGTCCAGCGCGGTCACGATCCGCGCGACTACGCGCTCGTCGCCTTCGGCGGCGCCGGCCCGCTCCATGCCGCGCGCCTCGCCAAGGAGCTGGAGATGAAGCGCATCATCGTGCCGCGCAATCCCGGCATCGGCTGCGCGCTCGGCCTGCTGCTGACCGATCTGCGCGCCAATTTCGCCACGACCCGCCTCGCCACGCTCGGTGACGGGCTGGTCGGTGCGATGAGCGAGGCCTTTGAAGGGCTGACCGCGCAGGCCGAGCACTGGTTCGCCGAGGAGCACGTCGCTCCCGCCGACCGGACGCTGCGCCGCACCGTCGACCTGCGCTATCAGGGCCAGAACTACGAACTCGCGATCGACGTGCCGGAAGGGCCGATCTCGACTGCGACGATCGCGGCGCTGGCCGAGGGTTTCGCCGACGCGCATCGGCGGCTCTACGGCTTCGTCGCCGAGGGGGAGGCGGTGCAGCTCGTGACCTACCGCGTCGAGGCGATCGGCTTCGTTCCCAAGGCGCAGTTCCGACCGCAACCCGATGCCGGGCCGGCGTCCGACCACGCCGTCATCGGCAGCCGCGATGTCTGGTTTCCCGAGGCCGGCGGCTTCGTAGCGTGCAAAATCTACGATCGCGACAAGCTGAACTCCGGCAACCGCATCACGGGGCCGGCGATCGTCGAGCAGATGGATTCCACCACCGTCCTGCTGCCGGGGATGATCGCGACCGTCGAGCCCTATCTCAACCTGATCCTGGAGACGCCGTGATGACCGCGCCCGCCACCGTCACCGTCGATCCGATCACCGTCGAGGTCATCGGTTCCTCCTTCGCCTCGATCACCGAGGAGATGGGCGAGGCGCTGGTCAAGGCGAGCTACTCGACCAACATCAAGGAGCGTCGCGACTGCTCGACCGCGCTGTTCGACATCGAGGGCTCGACGCTGTGCCAGGCCGAGCACATCCCGATGCATCTCGGCTCCTTCATCGGCATCATCCCGCACATCCTCAAGCGCCATCCGGTCGCGGAGATGAAGCCGGGCGACGTCTTCATCGGCAACGACGCCTATGAGGGCGGCGGCACCCATCTGCCCGACATCGTCCTGGCCGAGCCGATCTTTCATGACGGCACCATGGTCGCCTGGGCGGTCAACACCGCCCATCATTCCGATTTCGCCGATCGCGGCCACGCCCACATCTACCAAGAGGGCCTGCGCATCCCGCCGATCCGGCTCTATGATGGCGGCGTGCTGGCCAAGGACGTGCAGGAGCTGATCCTGCTGAATTGCCAGGTGCCGCGCGAGCGCCTCTCCGACCTGCGCGCCCAGATGGCTGCGAACCGCCTCGGCGTCGAGCGCGTCCGCGCGCTCTGCGACAAATACGGCCGCGACACGGTGCTCGCCGCCGGCCGCGCGCTGCAGGACTATGCCGAGCGCAAGATGCGCGCCGGGCTCAGTTCGATCCCCGACGGCGTCTATCGCTTCAGCGACGAATTCGACAATCCCGAGCTCGACCGGCCGATGATCTTCTCGGTCGAGATCACGGTCGCCGGCGACGAGATGAAGCTTGCCTTCGACAGCCCGCCGCAGGCGCGCGCCGGCTTCAACATGGTCTACACGGCGCTGCTCTCGACGGTGTACTACGCGGTCAAGACCGTCTCCGACCCGACGATCCCGCCCAATTCCGGTCTTGCCCGGCCGCTCACCATCGAGGCGACACCGGGCACGGTGCTGAACTGCCTGCATCCGGCGGCGGTGAACGGGCGGATCGCGCCTTGCCAGCGCGTCGTCGATCTGATCCATGGCGCGCTCGCCCAGGCCGTTCCGGAGCGCGTCATCGCCGCTTGTTCGGGCGCGGTCGCGACCGCGACCTTCATGGGCGCGCAGCCGGGCAGCGGCGATCTCTGGGTCTATCTCGAGACGATCGGCGGCGGCTCCGGCGCTCGCGCGACCAAGGACGGGCTCGACGGCGTCCATGTCCACATGACCAACACCTCGAACCTTCCGGTCGAGGCGCTGGAGCTCGAATATCCGCTGACGCTGCTGCGCTACGAGTTGGTCGACGGCTCGGGCGGGCGCGGCCGCCAGCGCGGCGGCATGGGCCTGCGGCGCGTCTACCGGGCCGAGGCGCCGTGCCGGCTCAACCTCGACAATTCGCGGCTGGCCTCGCAGCCCTGGGGGATCGCCGGCGGCGGGCCGGGGCAGGGCGGCTCCTTCGTCTTCAGCGAGGGCGTCGGCCGCTTTCCGAACGGTGACGGCGCGCTCGAAGCCGGCCAGATCGTCGAGATCATCACGCCCGGCGCCGGCGGCTACGGGCCGGAATCGGAACGCACGGCCGCCGCATCGGCGCAAGACGTCCGGGAAGGGCGCTTCGCGGCGCTCTGACCAAACTGCGACGGTCAGCACGGGCTCGACCAGGGATCGTCCCGGACATAATGCGCCAGGAAGCGCTGGAACCGCTTGGCGATCGACGAGAGCGGGGCATGCCTCGCGACGATGACGGCGCTGCGATAGCGCAGCGCCACGTCGAGCGGCCGTGCCACGAGGCCCCTCATCCGATCCGGCTCCAGCAGCGGAAACGGGTTGAGCAGGCCGACACCGATGCCGGCCTCGATCAGCCCGAGTGCCGCGAGCGAGGTCGAGGTCTCGGCGGCGATCCGATGCTCGACCTGCGCCGCCGCCAGCATGGCCTCGATCTGGGCGCGCATCGAGTGACGCCGCGCCAGGGCGACGAACCGTTCGCCGTGGAGATCGGCGACGGCGATGCTGCCTCGGTCCGCGAGCCGATGGCCGATCGGCAGCAGGCAATGAATCCGGGATTCACGGAAGGGCTCGACCCGCACGGCGTCGCTCGAAACCGCCGAATCCGTCAGCCCCATCTCGGCCCCGCCTTCGGCGACGAGGCGAACCGCATCCGTCGTCGCGACGACCTCGAGCTGCAACAGGCAGGCCGGATGGTCGCGGCGGAATGCGGCGAAGGCGCGCGGGATCAGCGAAGCGGCAAAGGCCGGCGGCGCGGTGATCGAGAGGCGCGACGGCTCGTTATTGCGCGGCGCGGGCGAGCGCAGCGCGTCGAGCGCCGCGAAGACGGGATCGAGCCGCCGGTTCAGCGCCAGCGCCTCGGCGGTCGGCACGATCAGTCGGCCGCGCCGCTCGAACAGGGCTTGTCCCTGGCGCCTTTCCAGCTCGATCAGAGCCCGGCTGATCGCGGATTGCGACCGGCCGAGCCGCCGCCCGGCGGCGGCCGTGGTCCCCTCGGCCATCGTGGCGCGGAACGCTTCGAGTTCGACCAGGGTGGGGCGGCGGTCTCGCAATGGCATCGGCCGGGGGTAGAGGGCGTCAATCGATCGCATAATACGGTCAATCTTCAGTCTGTCGATGCAGTATCGTGCTTCATCACAATGATCGCTGGAGATGGCCCGATGAATCTGACTGGATATCTCGCCGTCTGGGGCATGGCCTCGCTGCTCCTCACCGTGACGGCGGCCCCGGCCCAATCGATCAACGGTTCGGTTCTGGAGCCGACGCCGGCCAATCTCGCGCTGACCTGGAGCAACGCCAGCGTGTCGCTGCCGCGCGGGATCGCCAGTGAGGCCGCATGGCAGGGCCGGCTCGCCGAGATGCCGATGCCGATGCCGGCGAGCGGCGCTCGCTCGCCGCTGGTGGTGCTGATGCACGGTTCGAGCGGCAACGCCGCCTTCATCAAGGAGTACCAGGCCTGGCTGGCGCAAGAGCTCGGCCTGCCCTCGATCGCGCCCGACAGCATGGCGATCCCCGACCGGCTGACCTACACCTCGCCGATCGACAAGCCGACCTATGAGCGCGTCCATGCGCTCCGGCTGGCCGAGCTGCGTAACGCGCTCGCCCGGGCTGCGAGCCTGCCCTGGGTCGATCCGCGCCGGATCGTCGTGATCGGCACCAGCGAGGGTGCCGTGCCTGTCGCCCGCCTCGACGATCGCCAGCCGCTGGCACGCGTCATCTACGCCTGGTCCTGCGAGCAGAACTATTTCGTCGAGGAGCCGCGCACGGCGATTCCCAGGGACGTGCCGGTGCTGGCGATGATCGCGGTCAAGGATCCGTTCTTCTCGCCCGAGAACGCCTGGAGCAAGGACGTGAAGGTGTCGGGAACCTGCGCCCAGGCCTTGAAGGAGCATGCCTCCGCTATGGTCGTCACGCTCGCGACGGACAAGCACACCATCGTCAATTTTCCAGAGGCGCGAGACGTCACCGCGGGCTTCCTGCGGCGGGTGCTGTCGGAGGGGGCCGGCCGCCACTAGCCGGTAACGGGGCTCTCCCTTGCGGCTACGCGCGTTGTGTGCCGAGAATGCCCCCGTCGAAGGCAGCCGGTCGTGGCATGAGACTGGATCCGATCAAGCACGCGGAATTCGTCACCGGCCGCAAGCAGTCGGCGCTGGTCGACCTGTGGTCGACGACGGGCTTCGCCGCGACTTTGAGCGACGTCACCGGCCCCCATGTCTACGACTACGGCGATCTCCCGGTCGCGACCGTGGCGATCACGCTCTATGACGTCAGGCGTCACGTGCTGATCGAGAACGGCCGGGTGCGCCGCGACGGGCGCGTCGCCTCGGGCCGGTTCCGCATCGGCCAGCCGGGGCGGACGGTGGTGGTCGATGCGGTGCCGGACGTCCGTTCCGGCAAGCTGCTGCTGCTCTATCTCGGCGATTCGCTGCTGCGCGAGGTCGGCGCTGCGCGCGGCGAGGCGCGGCCGATCGAGCTGATGGACTACGCCTGGGACGTCGACGACCCGTTCCTGTCGCTCGCGGCGCGGCGCGTCGTCGAGGCCAGCGAGGAGCGCCGGCCCGGCCGGTCCCTGCTCGCCGAGCAACTGGCCCATACGCTGGCGCTGCATCTCTCGGATCGCTATGCCGCGCCGCGAATGGCGGCGCCGGAGCGTTTCCCCAACATCGATGACGACTTACGTGGGCGCATCGCCGATTTCGTCCGGTCCGATCCCGGCCGCGACATCACGCTCGCCGAGATGGCGAAAATCGTGGATCTCAGCCCCTCCGCCTTCCTCCGCAGCTTCAAGCGCTCGGCGGGGCTGACGCCGCACCGCTTCGTCGTCGAACAGCGGGTGCGAGCGGCTCAGGACATGCTGGCGGGCTCGCGCCTGCCGATCGCCGAGATCGCCTTGGCGGCGGGCTTTTCCTCGCAATCGCATCTGGGAGCGGCGTTCCGCGCCGTGGTCGGGCTGACCCCCGCGCAATTCCGCAGGCTCAGGCGGAGCTGACGCCGATTTCCTGACAGATCCGGTTCCGGCACCGGGACGGCGCGCCTTTTTTGGCAGACGCCACCGGACGAGTCGCAGCAGCATCAGGCCCGATCGCTCGCCCATCCGAAGGCGAGGCAAGGGAGCTGAGCCATGTCGACATCGTCAACCGCCGTCGTGCCGATCGAGGATACGAGCCTCACCGGCTTCTACAAGGACATGACCGTCCCGGAAAAGCGCACCTTCTGGGCCTGCGCCACCGGCTGGGCCCTCGACGGCATGGATTTCATGATCTACCCGCTGGTGATCGGCACGATCATCGCGCTTTGGAAGGTCGATGCCGGCACGGCTGGGCTCGCCGGCACGGTGACGCTGCTCGCCTCGGCGCTGGGCGGCTGGGGCGCGGGCTATCTCGCCGACCGGATCGGCCGGGTGCGGACGCTGCAGCTCACCATCGTCTGGTTCTCGTTCTTCTCGCTGCTGTGCGCCTTCGCGCAGAATTTCGAGCAGCTCCTGATCTGCCGGGCGCTGCTCGGCCTCGGCTTCGGCGGCGAATGGGCGGCGGGCGCCGTGCTGATGGGCGAGACCATACGGGCCCAGTATCGCGGCCGTGCCGTCGGCTCGGTGCAGTCGGGCTGGGCCGTGGGCTGGGGGCTCGCGGTCCTGGCGCAGGCGGGCCTGTTCTCCTATCTGCCGCCCGAGCAGGCCTGGCGCTGGATGTTCGCGATCGGCGCGCTTCCGGCTCTGCTCGTGCTCTATCTGCGCGCCTATGTGCGGGAGCCCGAGGTCGCGGCCCAGACCCGCGCCACGGCTGCGGCGAAGGGAGACCGGCCCTCGATCCTGGAGATATTCTCCTGCCCGATCCTGAAGACGACGATCCTGGCCTCGCTCGTCGCTACCGGCTGCCAGGGCGGCTACTACGCCATCACCTTCTGGGTGCCGCGCTTCCTCACGACCGAGCGCAAGCTCTCGATCGTCTCCTCGACCGGCTATCTCGCTGCGCTGATCGTCGGTTCCTTCGTCGGCTATCTCGTCGGCGCTTGGTTCGCCGACAGATACGGCCGGCGCAACCTGTTCCTGATTTTCTCGCTCGGGGCCATCGCCGTCGTCCTCGCCTATACGCAGTTGCCGCTCTCCAACGAGCTGCTCTGGGTACTGGGCTTCCCCCTCGGCTTCTTCGCCTCGGGATATTTCTCCGGCATGGGCGCCTTTTTGACCGAGCTCTACCCGACAAGGCTGCGCGGCTCGGGCCAGGGCTTCTGCTACAATTTCGGCCGTGGCATCGGGGCGCTCTTCCCCTTCCTCGTCGGCTATCTCTCGCAGACCACGACATTGGCGAACGCGATCTGCATCTTCGCGGTGATCGCCTATGTCGTGTTCTTCGCGGCGGCCTATGCCCTGCCCGAGACCCGTGGCAAGGTCCTGCATGCCGATGCTTGATGCAATGCCAGACGATCCGGCCCCGGCCTGTCCGGGGCCGGACCCGTACCCCCATGGACCAAGGCGCTACGCCGTGCCGGCGGGCGCGGTCGACTGCCACGCCCATGTCATCGGGCGGCCGCCGGCCCATCCCTTCGTCGCGAACCGAAGCTACACACCACCCGAGGCGACGGCGGAGCGCTACCTCGCCATGCTCGACGCGACCGGCATGAGCCATGGCGTGCTCGTCCAGGTCAGCGTGCACGGCACCGACAACCGGCTGATGCGCGAGACGCTTGCCGCCAACCCCGCCCGCCTGCGCGGCATCGCCGTGATCCCGCTCGGCCTGCCCGAGTGCGAGCTTCTGGCGATGAAGCAGGCTGGCGTCGTCGGCCTGCGGCTGAACGTGCTCTATGGCGGCGGCATCGATTTCTCGCGGCTCGACGACTATGCTGCGCTCGCCCGCGAGATGGGCTGGCATCTGCAATTCCTGATCGATGCGCGCGACCTCGTGGCGCTGGCGCCTCGGCTCGGACGATTGCCGGTGCCCTTCGTGATCGACCATTGGGGGCATTTCCCGGTCTCGCGCGGCCTCGACGATCCGGGTTTCCGGACCCTGCTAGCGCTGCTGCGCGACGGTGGCTGGGTCAAGCTCTCCGGCGCCTACCGCAACACCGTCTCCGGGCCTCCCTACGCCGATACCGCGCCCTTCGCCCGTCTGCTCCACGAGGCCGCACCGGATCGCTGCATCTGGGGCTCCGACTGGCCCCATGTCGCGCATTGGGGCGCGATGATGAATGTCGGCGATCTGCTCGACCTGCTCGCCGACTGGGTGCCGGATGCCGCGTCGCGCGACCGCGTTCTGGTCGAGAACGCGCATCGGCTCTACGGCTTCGGCCGCGGCTGATCCCGCAACCGGGCGGGCTGCGCCTCAATACGTCGCGCGGCCGCCCGACAGATCGAAGACGGCCCCGGTCGAGAACGAGCATTCGTCGCTGGAGAGCCACAGCACCATCCGCGCCACCTCGTCGATCTCGACGAAGCGGCCCATCGGAATCCGGCCGAGGATGTCGGCGCGGCGTTCGGCCGAGATTTCCTTCGCCATCGCGGTCTCGGCCGCGGCCGGCGTGATCGCGGTGACGATGATGCCGTCGAGCGCGGTCTCCTTGGCGACGCTCTTGGTCAGCGCGATCAGCCCGGCCTTCGAGGCGGAGTAGGCGGCGGCCTTGGCCATGCCCTCCTTTCCCTGGATCGAGGCGATGCTGACGACATGGCCGCGCAAGGCGTGCGGCGCGATCGTCGAGGCGCGCGGCTCCTGCCGCCGCATGCGCCCGACCACTGCGCGGGTGACGAGATAGGAGCCGAACAGGTTGACCTGAAGCACGCGCTGGAAGTTCGCAGGCTCCGTCTCCCACACCGGCTTCACCTCGCCGAGGATGCCGGCATTGTTGACCAGGATGTCGACGCGGCCATGCTTCGCGAAGGCAGCCTGCGCGGCAGCCTCGACCGCATCCGGATTGGTGATGTCGAGCTGGCATGTGCCGGCCTTGCTCCCGAGCTCGAGGCCTGCCTCGGCCAGCGCCGCCGCATTGGCGTCCCAGAGCTCGACGCGGACTCCGGCCTCGACGAGCGCATGGGCGATGCCGCGCCCGAGCCCGCCGGCGCCGCCGGTGACGATCGCGACGCGGCCGGTCAGATCATAGGTCGCGCTCATCAGCCGGCGCTCCAGGCGGTCTTGGTCCGGGTGATCTGGTGGCGGTAGAGGCCGAGCGAATAGGGGCCGGCGCCGCCGAGCGCGTCGAGTCGCTCCGGCGCGAGTTCGGCCTTGGCGAGTGCCACGAAATCCGCCTCGTCGCCCCAGCCTTCGACCAGCAGCACCCATCGCGGCACGGCATTGGCGACGCCGCGGGCCTTCTGCTCGGCCGTGGCGACGCCGCTCGCCTCGGCATCGGCCGTCAGCAGATGCACCCCGGCGATGCCCGGCTCGGCGAGCAGGTCGGGGATCGTCTGCCGCAGCAGCGTGGCCTTGTGCTCAGCGGCGCGTTCGTCCGGCACGTCGTAGCGCAACGTCGCGATTAGCCCGCCGGAGGCGGGCCCCGCGCTGTGGGCGACGCGGCAGATCGAGCGTGCGACCGAGCGGAAATGCTTCACCGCCGAAAGCGTCCACGGCGTCGGCGCGTTGACGCGGGCCGTGTAGTCCTGGCTCTTGAGAACTTCGACGCTCAAAGCCTCGTAGAGATTGAAGAATTCGAGATCGGCCTCGATCGCGGCATAGCGCCGTCCGCGGGTGAAGCCGGGAATGCCGAGGCGCTCCGGCATGTGCTCCTGGCCGTGCCAGGCATAGAATTCGTCACGGCCTTCCGGCGCGATGTCGTGCCAGATCGCGACCGCGCCTTCTCCAGACAAGCTCACTGGCATCCTCCCGATCGTCGTCGTCGAGGCGCGTTGACTCCGCCTCTTGTCGTCCGTATATGAAATGTAATTCTGAATTGGAAATCAATTCTAAAATAAAAATCTTGGCAGGAAACGACGCAAGGGACGGAACGTGACGATCGCAGCGGTCGAGCGGGTGTTGAAGGTGCTGGAGGCGCTGGCGGGCGAGCCCGAGGGCGTCGACCTCAGCGTGCTCGCCGAGCGTCTCGACCTGCCGGCCAGCGCGACGCACCGCCTGCTGGCGACGCTCGCCGAGCGCGGCTTCGTCGCGCAGGATGCCGCCAGCGGCGTCTATGGCCTGACGCTGAAGCTCAGCCAGCTCGCCTTCCGCAATCTCGATCTGCGCGGCCTGCCCGACGCTGGCCAGATCGTGCTCGACGAACTCGCCCGTGCCACCCGCGAATATTGCCGTCTCGCCGTGGTCGAGGACGAGAATCTGGTCTGGATCGCCCGTGCGCAGGGGGCCACTGCGGGGCTGCGTTACGAGCCGCCGATGGGCGCCGGGATCGTCCTGCACGCCACGGCGACCGGCAAGGCCTGGCTCGCCTGCCTGCCGGAGGCCGAGGCGCTGCGCATCGTCTGTGCCCGCGGCTTCAAGGCGGATGGCCGGATCGGCCCGAACGCGCTGCAGGACGTCGATGCCTTGCGCGCCCATCTCAACGAGACCCGCCGGCGTGGCGTCGCGCTCGCGGTCGAGGAGGGCGAGATCGGCACCGTCGCGATGGCGACGACCTTCCGTGCCGGGCCGGATGCGGACGCGCCCGTCGCCGGCACACTCAGCGTCGCCGGGCCGACGCCGCGCATGAGCGAGGGGCGCCGGGGCGAGATCACTAATGCGCTGACGCAGGCGGCCCGCGCCATGGCCGAGATCTGGCCGCTGCGTCGGCGGCAAATCCGGAACCTCGCGCCTGCGCCCGCCAATGGCGAGCCGCTCAACGGATTTTACGCAGGAACCAGCGCATGACCAACGAGGCCGCAACCTTGCCGCCGCCGCAACCGGCCGCCGCTCCGGACAAAGAGAGCCGGGCGGCCGCTTGGGCCTCGGCGATCGCCTGGCCGCTGGCGAGCTTTGCCGTGCTACTCTTGGCCTGGCAGTGGCTGGTGCCGCTGGCCGGCGTGCCGGAATACATCCTGCCCGTGCCGAGCGCCTTCTTCGAGCGGCTCTGGACCGACCGTGCCCTGATCTTCCAGCACACGCTGGTGACCGGCAACGAGATCGTGCTCGGCTTCCTGATGGCGGCGGTGATCTCGGTCCCGCTCGGTTACATCATCGTCTCCGTGAAGATCCTGGAGAAGGCGGTCTATCCGGTCATCGTCTTCTTCCAGCTTGTGCCCAAGATCGCGATCGCGCCGCTCTTCGTGGTCTGGTTCGGCTTCGGGCTGTTCCCAAAGGTGCTGCTGACCTTCCTGCTCTGCTTCTTCCCGACGCTGGTCGCCAGCATGACGGGTTTCAGGGCGCTGGACGAGCGCGTGCTCTATCTAACCCGCTCGATGGGCGCTTCCGCCTGGCAGACGTTCCGCTATGTCCGGGTGCCGGCCGCGCTGACCTATATCTTCTCAGGCCTCAAGGTCTCGGCCGTTTTTGCCGCGACGGGTGCGATCGTCGGCGAGTTCGTCGGCGCCAATGCCGGCCTCGGCTATCTCCTGCTGCGCGGCACGAGCTTCCTCGACATGCCGCTGATCTTCGCCTGCCTGGTGGCGCTCAGCCTCGTCGGCATCCTGTTCAGCTACATCGTCGACGGGCTCGAGGTGCTGCTGATGCCCTGGCAGCGGAAGGGCTGATCTCCAAGGAACTGATTCACCGCCATCAACCCGGAGCAACCGGGACCATCGGGAGGACATCATGAACAGACGCACGCTGATCGCCACCGCCGCCTTCCTCGCCCTCACCACGACGAGCGCGCTTGCGCAAGGCGCGGGCAAGCCGATGAAGCTCACGCTGAACTTCCTCGCCGCCGCCCCCAATGCCGGCTTCATGATGGCCAAGCAGATGGGCCTCTACGAGAAGGCCGGGATCGCCCTCACGATCGAGGAGGGCAAGGGCTCGGGCACGACCGCCCAGATGGTCGCGACCGGCCAGACCGATATCGGCTTCGCCGATGCGCCGGCCGCGATGCAGCTCCGCACCAAGGGCGCGCCGGTGAAGATCATCGCGCCGGTGCTGCAGACCAATGGATTCGCCATCATCTCGCTCGAGGATTCCGGCATCAAGACCGTCAAGGACCTGATCGGCAAGAAGCTGGCCGTGCAGCCCGGCACCGCGCAGACGACGCTGCTGGAGGCGATCCTCAGCGGCAACGAGATCGACAAGAGCAAGGTCGACGTCATCGCGATCGATCCCGGCGCCTTCGTCGGCGCGCTGCTGGAGAAGAAGGTCGACGCCATCCTCGGCGGCGCCGATTTCCACTCGATCCAGATCCGCGAGCGCGGCTTCAAGGTCCGCGACATCTTCTACCGCGACGTCGGCGTGCCGACCGTCGGCCTCTCGATGATCGCCCGCGACGACCGGATCAAGGCCGATGCCGAGCTGTTCAAGAAGTTCGTCGATGTCAGCCTGCAGGGCTGGGACGCCGCCCGCAAGAATCCCGACGCGGCGGCCGACGCCATCGTCGCGCAGTTCCCGGCCGTGAAGAAGGCGCAGGTCCTGGCCCAGTTCGGCGTGGTCGAGCAATTGCTCTGCGCGCCGAGCTCGCCCTCGCTCGGCAATGTGCCGCGGCGCAACTGGACGGTCAGCTACGAGTTGCTGACGAAATATCTCGGGCTGCCCACCGACAAGCCGATCACCGACTACTACACCACCGAGCTGCTGCCGGCCTCGGCGCCGGCGTGTTCGTGAGGGCGGGATGAGTCTGGGCCTCACCACGCCAGGCGTCGGCGCCGCCTCCATCACCGGGCGCGGCGTCATCAAGACCTTCGGCGGCTTCACGGCCGTCGACGGTCTCACCCTCGACATCAAGAGCGGCGAGTTCGTCAGCCTGATCGGCCCCTCCGGCTGCGGCAAGAGCACCTTCATGCTGATGGCCGCGGGGCTGATCCCGATCAGCGCGGGCGAGCTCCTGGTCAACGGCAAGCCGCTGACTTCGCCGCTGACCGACATCGGCATCGTCTTCCAGGACCATCTCCTGCTCGAATTCAGGACGGCGCTGGAGAACGTCATGTTCCAGGCCGAGATCCGCGGCCTGCCGCTCGGGCCGGCGAAGGAGAGAGCGCTCGAACTCTTCGCCAAACTCGGCATCAGCCATGCCGTCGACCGCTATCCCAAGCAGCTTTCCGGCGGCATGCGCCAGCGCGTCTCGATCGCACGCGCGCTGATCCACAACCCTTCAGTCCTGATGATGGACGAGCCTTTCGGTGCGCTCGATGCGATCACCCGCACCCAGATCCGGCATGATCTCGAGATGCTCTGGCTGGAGACGGGCAAGACCGTGGTCTTCATCACCCATTCGATCGACGAGGCGATCGGCCTCTCCGACCGCGTGCTGGTGATGTCGCCGACTCCGGGCCGCGTCGTCGACGAGATCGCGATCGAGCTGCCGCGCCCGCGCCCGGCCCATCTCGGCGACTATCCGAGCTTCAACGCCTATGCCGACCGTATCCACGACGCCTTCCGCCGCTTCGGCGTGATCAAGTACTGAGATCGGGCGCCCGCCGATGCGGATCGCGATCACCGGCGGCGCCGGCTTCCTGGGTGCGGCCGCCGCATTGCGGCTGGCGGCCGATGGGCACGACGTCCTGGCGCTCGACAAAGGCGAGCCTCCGCCCACGGCGGGCGTCGCGTTTTGCGCCTGCGACGTGGCCGAACAGGCCGATGTCGTCGCAGCCTTGTCGGAGTTCCGCCCGGATGCCGTCATCCATCTCGCCGCGCTGCTGACGCTCGACGCCAGGGCCGACATCGTCGCGGCGACCCGCGTCAATGCGCTGGGCACCGCCCATGTCTTCGCAGCCGCCCGCGACACTGGTGCGCGCCGCATCGTCTATGCCAGTTCGGTCGCGGCGCTCGGCGACGCCGAGACCGCGCCGGGCGATGCGGCGGTGCCGCGACCCGCGAGCGTCTATGGCGCGACCAAGGCCTTCGGCGAGCATCTCGCCCGCGCCTTCGCGGAGGATTCTCCTGAGCTGACGCTGGTCGGCCTGCGCTTCGGCTCGGTCTATGGTCCCGGCCGTGCGCGGGGCTGGCGCGCGATCCAGAGACTGGTCGAGCAGGCGCTGGATGGGGCGACCGAGCTGGTCTATCCGGATTTCCCGGAGCCGATCGACTGGACCTGGATCGGTGACGCTGCCGAGGTGACGGCGCGTGCGGCGATGGCCGCCGCCAGCGGCCACCGCGTCTTCAACGTGGTCGGCGACAAGCGCCTGATGCGGGAGGCGGCCGCGCATCTCGCGAGACGCTTCCCCGCCCTGCGCCTCGTGCCGAGGCCGGACCTGACGCCGCCCTCGGCCTGGACCTTCGAGAATGACGGTCTGGCCGAGGCGCTGGACTACATACCTGCGACCGCGATGGAGGACGGCATCGACGCGATGCTGGCCGCGTCGAAGCCGGCCTGAAGGATCGCCCCCGGCGCAGGTGGCGCCGAGGGCAATGGTACGGGTCAGCTCAGCTTCTTGGTGACGATCGTCAGTTCGCCCTCGTCGTCGATCTGGGCGACGACGACGTCGCGCGACGAGAAGCCCTTCGCTTCGAGCGCCGATTTCAGCGCCGGCGCGCCGTCGATCGCATTGCGCAGCTTCTGGAGGTCGTCGGCAGTGCGGGTCGCCACCGCCTGGTTGACCTGCACCCGCGTCGCCTCGGGCAGTTCGTCGAGCTCGACGATGCTGACCGACTTGATCGCCGGCGGCGCTGCCGGAGCCTGCGGCGCGGCAGCCGGAGGGGGCGTGGGAGAGGGCGTCTGGGCCGTGGCGGCGCCGGCCAGCAGCAGCGCGGCGGCGGCGACGAGCGGAATCATGCGCATGGAGTGTCCTTCCATCGGTTGCGGATGAGTGCGCCATCTGACCCGCGCAATGGGGTCGTAGCCTGAGGCCCGGCTGTTCATTTCGTGACGATGTCGTGGCGCGGCCGCCTCATTGTGCCGCCCTGGCGCGCCGGGTCAGGACAGCCGCCGGTCGCGGATGTCGAGGATGCGCTCGACGATCCCGGCATGGTCGGCGAGCAGCCCCTGCAGCGGGCCGAGTGGCCGGAAAGCCGCCATGTCCTGCTCGTCCTCGCCCTCCTGCTCCCAGGCCGCGATCGCCTCGTCGGCCGCTCGAAGCTCGTCTTCCGACAGGGGATCACGAAGAGCGTTGCCTGATTCGTCCACGAGCCGCCGCGCGATCTTGAGCCGCAATTCCTGTTCGAGCGCGAGCAACGGCTCGAGTTGATCGGAGTAGACTGTCAAAGCCGCTGGCCGACGGGTCGACACGATGAAGCCGGCGCATGTTGCCTCATGCGGCTGCGTGCGCCTAACGCTGGATGCCGCATCTGCTGTTCAATTCGAGCTGATAGGCGCGAAATTGCGCACCGGAGGCCAGGCATGTCCTGCCGCCCGGCTGGAGCGTCGTATATTGCGCGCAGACCGAGGCATAGCAGGTCTGTTTCGCCCCGGTGTAACCCTTCTGCCGGGCCGCGACCTGGCAGCAACTTTCCAGCGGCCCGGCATTCGCACCGTTCACCGCCAGCCCCGTTGCCATGATCGCGAAACACACCAGTCTGACGATCGTCATGCTTCGGCGTCCGTGGGGAAGGTCGTGGCAGGGTGATCCAATGCGCTCGTCTGCGCAACCGTCCCGATCCGCCGACCCGCAAGCAAAAGGGCCCGGACGCAGTGCATCCAAGCCCCTGAAACTGCTGGCTCCCGGAGCAGGATTCGAACCTGCGACCAATCGATTAACAGTCGATTGCTCTACCGCTGAGCTATCCGGGAACGGTGAGGGGCGTATAGCGACGCGCTTGGTCCGGCGCAACCCTTTTGCGACGCTACGCGCTCGAAGTGCGGCGCATGTCGCGAAGGCGTCGCATCATCCCGCCGCGTGGCTTGCGGCGCGCCGGGCTTATGGCTATACGGCCAGCCATCGGGATGTCGCGCCAGTCGCGGCCTGTCGGTGGCCTCGTGGCGGAGTGGTTACGCAGAGGACTGCAAATCCTTGCACCCCGGTTCGATTCCGGGCGAGGCCTCCACCCGATCTTCCACATCATCGTCGGATGCCGAGCGCGGTCCTTGCCATCGCCTTGACCGGCGACGCATGCTTTCTGAGCGCCACGCTCGCGCCGATCGATCCGGAAGGCCCATCCCGATGACTGAACCTTGCGACCTCGGCGCCGTCGAAGCGCGCGCCCTGATCGGCGCCAAGACACTCTCCGCCCGCGAACTGCTCGAAAGCTGCATCCGCCGGATCGAGGCCATCGACCCCGCCGTCAACGCCATGGTGGCGCGCGACGACGAGAAGGCACGCCAGGCCGCGGCCGCGGCCGACGAGGCGACGGTTCGGGGCAAGGCGCTGGGCCCGCTCCATGGCCTGCCGATCGGCGTGAAGGATCTCGAGAACACCGCGGGCCTGCGCACCACCTATGGCAGCCCGCTCTTCGCCGATTTCGTTCCGAGCGAGGACCAGCTCATCGTCGCCAATGTGCGCAGGGCCGGCGGCATCGTGCTCGGCAAGACCAACACGCCGGAATGGGGCGCCGGCGCCAACACCCGCAACGCCGTCTACGGCGCGACCGGCAACCCGTTCGACCCGACGCGGAGCGCTGCCGGCTCGTCCGGCGGTTCGGGCGTCGTCCTCGCGACGAACATGGTGCCGCTTGCCACCGGCTCGGACACCGGCGGCTCCTTGCGCAGCCCGGCTGCCTATAACGGCATCGTCGGCTTCCGGCCGTCGCCCGGCCTGGTGCCGAGCGACAAGCGCCCGCTCGGCTGGAGCGCGCTCTCGGTGCTCGGCCCGATGGCGCGCAACGTGCCCGATCTCTGCCTGCTGCTCTCGACCATGGTCGGCGACGGCGCCTGTGATCCGCTCGCCACCACTATCCACGACCGGCAGGTGCGCCGGCCGGAGGATTTCGCGCGGCCGCAGACGATCGACCTGGCCTCGCTCAAGGTCGCCGTCACGCCCGATTTCGGCTTCACACCGACGGAGCGCCATATCCGCGAGGTCTTCGCGGAGAAGGTCGGCGCCTTCGCCTCGCTCTTCGCGGGCGTCGCGGAGGCGACGCCCGATTGCACGGGGGCGGACGAGACCTTCGAGGTGTTGCGTGCCGTCGCCTTCCTGGCCAGCGCCTATGAGCGCGTCCGCGATACGCCCGCGCTCGTCGGCCCGAACGTGCGCGCCAATGTCGAGGAGGGGCTGCGCTATGGCGCGCTCGACATCACCCGCGCCCTGAAGCAGCAGACCGTGCTCTACAAGAATTGGCAGCGCTTCTTCGAAGGTTACGACGTCATCCTGTCCCCGACCGTGACCCTGAGCCCGCGGCCCTGGTCGGAGCTCTATCCGGCCGAGATCGACGGCACGTCGACGCGGACCTATTTCCATTGGCTCGGCCTCGCCTATGCGGTCACCAATGTCGGCCATCCCGCGATCTCGCTGCCGGTCGGGCGGGACAGGAACGGCATGCCTTTCGGCCTGCAGATCGTCGGCCCGCGCGGCGGCGACGCCAAGGTGCTGGCCGTGGCGGCGGCGCTGGAGGCCGCGCTCGCCGGTGATCCGCTGACGGCGCGTCCGGTGCCCGACATCGCGGCGCTGGCGGCGGCGCGGCCTTTGCGCGATGCTCCGGGCTTCCTCGGTTTCGATTGAGCCGGACCGGCGCTCGAACCGACACGAAGAAAAGGGGACAAGCCGATGAAACGCCGCACATTCCTGACGGGCGCAACGGCGCTGGCCGCCTCGGGCAGTCTGCTCGCCGGGTCGGCACGGGCGCAGAGCGCGACCACACTGAAATTCGCGCCGCAGGCCAACCTGACCGCGCTCGACCCGGTCTGGACCACCGCGACCGTGACCAGCAATCACGGCTACTACGTCTACGACACGCTCTACGGCTACGATCTCGACGGCAAGCCCCAGCCGCAGATGGCCGAGAGCCATGCGATCTCGGCCGATGGCAAGCTCTGGACGATCACGCTGCGCGAGGGCCTGTCTTTCCATGACGGCTCTGCCGTCAAGCCCGCTGATTGCATCCAGAGCCTGAAGCGCTGGTGCCAGCGCGATCCCTTCGGCCAGCTCCTCGCCCGCGTCGTCGAGGACATGACGGCGCAGGGCGAGCGCGCCTTCCAGATCAAGCTGGCGCGGCCGTTCCCGATGATGCTGGAGGTGTTCTCGAAAGCCGATTCGCCGCTCTTCATCATGCCCGACCGCCTGGCCCAGACCGATTCCGCCAAGCAGATCACCGAGGTCGTCGGCTCGGGTCCCTATCGCTTCATCGCGAGCGAATACGTCTCCGGCAGCAAGGTCGCCTATGAGAAGTTCGAGGCCTACAAGCCGCGCAGCGAGCCGCCGAGCCGCAACGCCGGCGGCAAGATCGCGAATTTCAAGCGGATCGAATGGCAGATCCTGCCCGACCCCGCGACGGCTGCGAACGCGCTGCTGAAGGGCGAGATCGACTGGTGGGAACGCCCGCTCAGCGATCTCCAGCCGATGCTGGCCAAGAATCCCGATGTCGTGCGCGAGGTCACGGACGAGGCCGGCCGTGCCGCGATCATGCGGATGAACCAGCTCCAGCCGCCCTTCAACAACCCGAAGATCCGGGCCGCGGTCCGCATGGCCGTGAACCAGGAGGACTACATGCGTGCCGCCCAGGGCGACGACACCTCGTCCTGGCAGACCAGCCGCAATCTGTGGTGGCGCGGTACGACCTATTACGACGGCGAGCATGAGGACCTGATGCCCCAAAGCCTCGCCAAGGCGAAGGTCGCGCTGAAGGAGTCCGGCTATAGCGGCGAGAAGGTGCTGATCATCAACCCGACCGACTTCCCCGACATCGGGCCGCTCGGCGACGTCACCTTCGAGCTCCTGAAGCAGCTCGGCATGAACGTCGAGATGGCGGCGAGCGACTGGGGCACGGTGATCCAGCGCCGCAGCAGTCGCGAGCCGGTCGAGAAGGGCGGCTGGAGCATCTTCCACACGACGGGATCGACCGGCGGCTGGAGCAATCCGGCCTTGTCCTATCTCGTGCGTGGGCAGGGCACCAAGGGCTGGTTCGGCTGGTATGAGAGCGCAAAGGCCGAAGCGCTCGCCGAGGAATGGCTCTATGCGCCCGACGAGGCGGCGCAGAAGAAGGCCGCCGCTGCGCTGGGGCGGCTCGCACTCGAAGACACGGCCGCCGTGCCGCTCGGTCGCTTCGTCATCCGCACCGCCTATCGCAAGAACCTGACGGGTATGCTGAAGGGCTCGGCGCCTTATCCGTGGGGACTGAAGCGGGTGTGATCGGCGGCGCCGTCGGACACGCACCACCCCGGCTATGGCAAAGGCCCGCATCCGATCAGGGTGCGGGCCTTTTTCTTTTCGAAGATGTGCCGTTTCAGCGGAATAAAGCGAGCGACTTTGTCAGGGTGATCCAGACGCCCCAGGCCAGCGGCAGGCCAACAACCGTCCAGGCGAGCAAGGCGGTGCCATCGAAGCCACCCTTGCCGATGCCGAAGGAGCCGTATTGGACCGATGCGCTGGCACTGGCGGTCTTGGCTTGCAGGGCTGCGACCTCCGCGTCCTTCATGAACCAGCGCGCCGCGACCGGGCGGATCAGCAGGTTGGCGATGAAGCCGAGCACCAGCATCCCGGCGAGGATGTACATCGTCCGGTCATAGACCTGCGCGCGGGGTACGCCGGCGGCGATCTGCGCCTCGCGAATATAGTTGACCACCACGGGTCCGACGATGCCCGCAGTCGACCAGGCCGTCAGCAACCGGCCATGGATCGCGCCGACGAACTGCGTCCCGAACATGTCGGCGAGATAGGCCGGCACTGTCGCGAAGCCGCCGCCATACATCGACAGGATGACACAGAAGAAGGCGACGAAGAGCGCGAGCGACCCGATGCTCGCCGCCCAAGGCGAGAGCCCGTACATCACGATGCCGAGCCCGAAGAAGGTGGCATAGGTCAGCTTGCGGCCCATCTTGTCAGACAGCGAGGCCCAGAAGAAGCGGCCGACGATGTTGAACAGCGAGAGCAGTCCGACAAAGGCCGCGGCGATCGTGGCGATCTGCCGCTTCTGGTCGGCGTCGAGCGCGGCGAAAGCGATCTCGGGCTTGCCGATCAGCTTGCCGGCGAAGATTTCCTGCAGCATCGGCGAGGCCATGCCGAGCACGCCGATGCCGGCAGAGACGTTGAGGCAGAGAACGGCCCAGATCAGCCAGAACTGCGGCGTCTTGTGCGCGTTCTGGAGGTGGACATGGCCCGATGTGATCATCGCGTTCTGCGACGCTGGCGGGGTCCAGCCCTCCGGGCGCCAGCCGCCGGGCGGGATGCGGTAGCCGAAGGCGCCGGCCATCATGAAGATGAAATAGATGCCGGCCATCACGACGAAGGTCTGCCAGACGCCGACCGAGGTCGGGGTCTTGAAATGGTTCATCAGCAGGTCGGCCAAAGGCGAGCCGATCATCGCGCCGCCGCCGAAGCCCATGATCGCCATGCCGGTCGCCATGCCGCGCCGGTCGGGGAACCACTTCACCAGCGTCGAGACCGGCGAGATGTAGCCGAGACCGAGCCCGATGCCGCCGATCACGCCGGAGCCGAGCCACATCAGCCAGAGCTGATGGGTATAGATGCCGAAGGCCGAGATCAGCAGGCCGCCGCACCAGCACAAGGCGGAGACGAAGGCCGCCTTGCGCGGGCCGACGCGCTCGAGCCAGCCGCCCCAGATCGCGGCGGACGATCCGAGCAGCACGAAGAACAGTGTGTACATCCAGCCGAGATCGGCGACCTTCCAGTCGCAGGAGGTGGTGAACAGCGCGGTCAGCAGGCCGGCGTCGGCGGCGCAGGCCACCGGCTTCGCGATGCCGACCGCCTGGCTCAGCGGCAGCCAGAACACGGAGAAGCCGTAGGCCATGCCGATGCACAGATGGATGCACAGCGCCGCCGGCGGAACCAGCCAGCGATTGAAGCCGGCCTTGGCGATGATCCTCTCGCGTTCGAGCAGCCCCGGGCTCGCTCCGATCTGTCCGATGTCCTGCGCTATGCTCATCTCGCGTCCCTTTCCCCAATAATTAGCGTTTCGGACCGGGTTGCATCCCGGCTCGTCGAATTCGTCCGTTGCGCGGTCTCGCGGCCGCGCTCTGCTCCGCTATCCGCCCCGCGCCGGCCTGATCTGCACCAACGCGCGTCGCACGAGGGGGTGAAGTTCTTCCGAACCGGCGTCGAAGGCGGCGAGGAAATCCCCCCGCATGCGTCGGTTCCAGAACTGGTTGATGTGATCGGCTATGGCTGGAACCGCCTGATCGTCCGGATAGGATTTGAAGAAATCGGCGATCTGGCCGGCCATGCGGGCGAGCTTGGCGGCTTGCTCGGCGACATGACCATGTGGGGGCGCGGTGTCGATCGTCATGGCGTCGTCTCGCACTCGGGCGCCAGCGCGCCGCTGTAGAGGATGGCGGCGTCGTTCCGCGCGACGCAGACCAAAGTCAGCCCCAGCCGCCGCGCCCGCTCGATCGCGAGCGAGGTCGGCGCCGAGATCGAGACCAGCGTGCCGGCCCCGAAGATCGCCGCCTTCTCGACCATCTCGAACGAGGCCCGGCTGGTCACGAGCACGAAGCCGTCGCCGGCGTGTTGGCCGGCACGCAGCCGTGCCCCGATCAGCTTGTCGAGCGCGTTGTGCCGGCCGACGTCTTCGCGTGCCGCCAGGATGCGCCCGTCGTGCCCACACCAGGCGGCGGCATGGACCGAGCGCGTCAACTGGTTCAGCGGTTGGTGCCGCTCCAGCGCGTCGAGGGCTGCCCGGATCGCCGCCAGCGGAACCGAGGCGCGAGCGGTGCCGGCAACCTCGGCCATCGGCAGCGTGTCGAGCGTCTCGACGCCGCAGAGCCCGCAGGAGGTCCGTCCCGACAGATTGCGCCGGCGCGCGAGGTGCTCGCGGAAGCGGCCCGGCGCGAGATCGACCGTGACGATGATGCCGTCCGCCTGCGGCATCACGGCGATGCCCTGGATCTCGACGGCGTCGCGGACGATGCCCTCGGTCAGGCTGAAGCCGGTGACGAAATCCTCGAGGTCCGACGGCGTCGCCATCATCACCGCATAGGGCAGGGGGCCGTAGACGATGTTGACGGGGGCCTCGACGGCGACCTCGGCGCTGATCGCCGGGCCAGGCCCCGTCTCGAAGCGCAGAGGCGTCGCGGCAACCGCGCTGGACGCCGGCGGCTGGGCGGGCGGGCTATTCCGCGGCATCGGGCAACTGCCCCGTGATCTTGCCCGCGATGAGACGTAATGAGACATCCTCCTCGCGATTGCGCTCCTGCCATTGCGAGTAATAGTTCGTCCGCCTGACCTCGACCGCCGTGACCTTGTATTCCGGGCAGTTCGTCGCCCAGTCGGAATAGTCGGTGGTGATGACGTTGGCGCCGGTCTCGGCATGGTGGAACGTCGTGTAGACGACGCCGGGCTGCATCCGCTCCGAGACCTCGGCCCGCAGCGAGATGTCGCCCGAGCGGCTGGCCAGCGCGACGAGATCGCCCGACTTGATGCCGCGGTTCTCGGCGTCGAAGGGGTGGATTTCCAGCACGTCCTCGTCATGCCAGGCGCCGTTGGCGGTGCGTCTCGTCTGCGCGCCGACATTGTATTGGGACAGGATGCGGCCCGTGGTCAGGATCAGCGGGTAGCGCGCGCCGGTGCGTTCCTCCGTCGGCACGAACTCGGTGATCATGAACTTGCCCTTGCCGCGCACGAAGCGGTCGACATGCATCAGCGGCGTGCCGGTCGGGGCCTTGTCGTTGCAGGGCCATTGCATCGAGCCGAGCCTGTCGAGCTTGTCGTAGCTCACCCCGGCGAAGCTCGGCGTCAGCCTGGCGATCTCGTCCATCATCTCGCTGGGATGGCTGTAGGTCATCTCGTAGCCGAGCGCCCGGGCGAACTCGACGGTGACCTGCCACTCGGCCTTGCCCGAAAGCGGCGCCATCACCTGGCGGACGCGGTTGATGCGGCGCTCGGCATTGGTGAAGGTGCCGTCCTTCTCCAGGAAGGACGAGCCCGGCAGGAAGACATGGGCGTACTTCGCGGTCTCGTTCAGGAACAGGTCCTGCACCACGACGCACTCCATCGCCGACAGGCCGGCCGTGACATGCTGGGTGTTGGGGTCCGACTGGGCGATGTCCTCGCCCTGGACATAGAGTGCCTTGAAGGTGCCGCCGACCGCCTCGTCGAGCATGTTGGGGATGCGCAGGCCCGGCTCCACGTCGAGCTGGACGCCCCACATCATCTCGAAGACCTGCCGCGTCGCGTCGTCGGAGACATGGCGGTAGCCGGTGAACTCGTGCGGGAAGGAGCCCATGTCGCAGGCGCCCTGGACGTTGTTCTGCCCCCGCAGCGGATTGATGCCGACGCCGTCGCGCCCGATATTGCCGGTCGCCATGGCGAGGTTGGCCATCGCCATCACCATGGTCGAGCCCTGGCTATGTTCGGTGACGCCGAGGCCGTAATAGATCGCGCCGTTGCCGCCGGTCGCGTAGAGCCGCGCGGCGGCGCGGACATCCGCTGCGGGCACGCCGGTGAATTGCTCGCTCGCCTCGGGTGAATTGTGCTCCTGCGCGATGAAGCGGGCCCAGGCTTCGAAATCGGCGAGATCGCAGCGCTCGCGCACGTAATCCTCGTCGATCAGCCCCTCGATGACGACGACATGGGCAAGCGCATTGGTCAGCGCGACATTGGTGCCGGGCTTGAGTTGGAGATGGTGCTCCGCCTTGATGTGCGGCGACTTGACCATGTCGATCCGGCGCGGATCGGCGACGATCAGCTTGGCGCCCTGGCGCAGGCGCTTCTTCATCCGCGAGGCGAAGACCGGGTGGCCGTCGGTCGGGTTGGCGCCAATCACCAGGATGACGTCGGCCTTGGCGACCGATTTGAAGTCCTGCGTGCCGGCCGAAGTGCCCAAAGTCGTCTTCAGCCCGTAGCCGGTCGGCGAGTGGCAGACGCGGGCGCAGGTGTCGACATTGTTGTTGCGGAAGGCGGCGCGGACCAGCTTCTGGACGAGGAAGACCTCCTCGTTGGTGCAGCGCGACGAGGTGATGGCGCCGACCGACTCGCGGCCGTAATGGCCCTGGATGCGCTTGAACTCGGAGGCTGCGTAGTTGATCGCCTCCTCCCAAGACACCTCCTGCCAGGGATCGGTGATCTTCTCCCGGATCATCGGCTTGGTGATGCGGTCCTTGTGGGTCGCATAGCCCCAGGCGAAGCGGCCCTTGACGCAGGAATGGCCCTCATTGGCCGCGCCCGCCTTGTAGGGCACCATACGGACGACCTTGTCGCCCTGCATCTCCGCCTTGAACGAGCAGCCGACGCCGCAATAGGCGCAGGTCGTGACCTTGGAATGCTCGGGCTGACCCATCTGGATGACGGAGGTCTCCATCAGCGTCGCGGTCGGGCAGGCCTGCACGCAGGCGCCGCAGGAGACGCATTCGGAGCCGAGGAAGTCGGTCGGGCCGGCCGCCACGCGCGACTCGAAGCCGCGCCCGGTGATCGTCAGCGCGAAGGTGCCCTGCACCTCCTCGCAGGCACGGACGCAGCGATTGCAGACGATGCACTTGGTCGGGTCATAGGTGAAATACGGGTTCGACGCGTCCTTAGCCGTCCAGTTCTCGTTGGCGAACCCGTCCGCCGTCTTGGCGAAGACGTGGTTCTCGCCTTCATAGCCGTAGCGGACCTCGCGCAGGCCGACCGCGCCCGCCATGTCCTGCAATTCGCAATCGCCATTGGCCGAGCAGGTCAGGCAGTCGAGCGGGTGGTCGGAGATGTAGAGCTCCATCACACCCTTGCGCAGGCCCGCCAGGTTCTCCGACTGGGTGCGCACGACCATGCCGTCTTCGGCCGGGGTGGTGCAGGAGGCGGGCGTGCCGCGGCTGCCCTCGATCTCGACCAGGCAGAGCCGGCAGGAGCCGAAGGGTTCGAGCGAGTCGGTGGCGCAGAGCTTCGGGATCTTCGTGCCGAGCGACATCGCCGCCGCCATCACCGATGTTTCGGCCGGGACGGTGATGCTCTGCCCGTCGATCGTCAGCGTCACCGTCTTTTCCGAAATCCGGATCGGTGTGCCGAAATCGATCTCCTTGATCAGGCTCATCGCAGGCTCCTCATTCGGCGGCCAAAGGCACAACCGGCCGGTCGAAATCCTCGGAAAAATGGTTCATCGCGCTCAGCACCGGCATCGGCGTCAGGCCGCCCATGGCGCAGAGCGAGGCGTCGGTCATCAGCTTCGACAGGTCGCGCAGCACGGCGATGTTCTTGGGCCGCTCGATGTCGGCGATGATCCTGTCCATCGTCTCGACGCCGCGCGTCGCGCCGATGCGGCAAGGCGTGCACTTGCCGCAGGACTCCTTGGCGCAGAATTCGAAGGCGAAGCGGGCCTGCCTGGCCATGTCGACGCTGTCGTCGAAGACGACGACGCCGCCATGGCCGAGCATCGCCTTCATCGCGGCCAGCGCCTCGTAGTCCATCTGGACGTCGAGCTGTCCGGCCGTGAGATAGGCCCCGAGCGGGCCGCCGACCTGCACCGCCCGTATCGGCCGGCCCGACAGCGTGCCGCCGCCCAAATCCTCGATGATCTCACGCAGCGAGATGCCGAAGGCGAGTTCGACCAGCCCACCGCGCTTGACGTTGCCGCCGAGTTGGACCGGCAGCGTGCCGCGCGAGCGGCCCATGCCGTAATCGGCATAGGCTTTTCCGCCATGGCTGAGAATCCACGGCACGGCCGCAAAAGAGAGCACGTTGTTGACGATGGTCGGCTTGCCGAAGAGGCCCTGCAGCGCCGGGATCGGCGGCTTGGCCCGCACGATGGCGCGCTTGCCCTCCAGGCTTTCGAGAAGCGAGGTCTCCTCGCCGCAGATATAGGCGCCGGCGCCTAGCCGGACTTCGACCCGGAATTCATGGCCCGAGCCGAGCACGTCGTCGCCGAGGATGCCGGCATTCGTCGCCTTCAGGATCGCGCGCGACAGCGCCTTGTGGGCGTGCGGATATTCCGAGCGCAGATAGATGTAGCCCTTGGTCGCGCCGACCGCGACGGCGGCGATCGCCATGCCCTCGATCAGCAGGAAGGGGTCGCCCTCCATCAGCATGCGGTCGGCGAAGGTGCCGCTGTCGCCCTCGTCGGCGTTGCAGACGACGTATTTCTGGTCGGCCACCGCGTCATGGACGGTCTTCCACTTGATCCCGGTCGGGAAGCCGGCGCCGCCGCGTCCGCGCAAACCCGACGCCTTGACCGCCTCGACGATCTCGATTGACGACAGGTTGAGCGCTGCCTGGAGCCCGGCGAGTCCGCCATGGGCGCGATAGTCGCTCAGCGACAGCGGATCGGTGATGCCGACGCGTTCGAAGGTCAGGCGCTGCTGGCGCTTCATCCAGTCGAGTTCGTCGGTCACGCCGAGCCGCAGAGGATGGGCGGCGCCCGACGTGAAGCCGGCGTTGAACAGCCCGGCGACGTCCTTCGCCACGGCGGGACCGTAGGCGATCCGCCCCTCGGGTGTTTCGACCTCGACCAGCGGCTCCAGCCAGAGCATGCCGCGCGAGCCGTTGCGGACGAGATCGATCGCGATGCCGCGGGCAGCGGCTTCGCGCCGGATCGCCGCAGTGACGCCGTCGGCGCCGACCGAGAGGGCCGCGGCATCGGCGGGGACGAAGATGCGGATCGCGGGGACGCTCATGCCGAGGCGCCAGTGACGGGCCGCGAGGGATCGCACAGCGAAACCAGCCGCTCCGCATCGACGCGGCCGAACAGTTCGCCCTCCGACAGCGCGGAGGGGCCGAGCGCACAGTTGCCCAGGCAATACACCGTCTCGACGGAGGTCTCGCCGACGACCGTCTTCGCGTCGACGACGATGCCGTGCTCGCGCGCGAGCTCCTCGACCAGCGCTTCGCAACCCAGCGCCTGGCAGGCCTCGGCGCGGCAGAGCTTCACCACCCGGCGCGGCGCCGGCGCGGTCCTGAAATCATGATAGAACGAGATCGTGCCGTGCACCTCGGCGCGCGACAGGTTGAGCGCATCGGCGATCAGCGGCACGGCCTGCGGGTCGACGTGGCCGAACTCGTCCTGCAAGGCATGCAGGATCGGCAGCATCGCGCCTTCGAGATGGGCGAGTCCCGATACGATCGAGCCGGCGATCTCCTGATCCCAGGCGGGATATACGGCCATTCTTCCTCCAAGCGACGCGGTTGTCCCGACTGTCATTTGTCGAAAGAGAAACCCGTTGCCTGGACAACTTCAAATTGTTTGTACCGACTGGATGATAGTCAAGAACTATCAAAACAAGGGCCGATTTTGCGGTGGCCATCAGGGTAACCGGTACCGAGACGATAATCTCAGGTTATCAGGTCCCTTTGCGACGCCGCACCGAACTTGATGCGAGCCGCGATAGCCAACGGCTATCTGACGATGGGCCGGCGCGGCAGGGCCGCCTCCGCGACCGGGCGCGACATCATCAGCAGGTTGCGCGCCAGCGGCGCGAAGGGCTGCCGGTCGGCGACGATCAGGCCGATCGTGCGCTGCGCATCCGGCTCGACCAGCGGGAGCGCCTTGGTGCCGAGCGGCACGCCGAAGAACTCCAGCAATTGCAGCGAGACGATGCTGGAGACACCCTGTATGCCGGCATGAGAGCACAGGTTGAAGATCGAGTTGGTCTCGATCGCCGGACGCGGCGACGCCCCGACCGAGCGGAAGATGCCGTCGATGATGCGCCGGTTCTGCATGTCGGCGGTCAATAGGCAGAGCTTGAGCTCGGCGGCCTCGGCCCAGCTGATGCTATCGCGGCCGCCGAGCGGACCGTCCTCGCGCGTCAGCAGCACATAGGATTCCTGGTAAATCGGCTTGGAGATGACGCGGTCGAGCGGCTCGTTGTCGAGATAGGTCAGCCCGACATCGAGCTCGAAATTGTCGATCCGGCTCTGGATCTCGTTCGAGGTCAGCGACAGCACGGTCAGGGTCACCGCCGGGTAGCGCGAGGAGAAGGGCGCGGTCAGGTGCGCGATCATCGGCAGCGCGGTCGGGATTGCGCCAAGCCTGATGCGCCCGCTGATGCCTTCTCGCAGCTCCGCGATCGAGGCCTTCATCAGGTCGGCCTCGGCGAGGATGCGCCTGGCATGGGCGAGCACGGCCTCGCCCTCCTTGGTCAGACCCTGGAAGCGCCGCCCGCGCTCGACGATCAGCACGCCGAGCTCCTCCTCAAGCTGTACGATCGCAGCAGACAGGGTCGGCTGCGAGACGTGGCAGACCTCGGCCGCCTTGCGGAAATGCCGCTCGCGGGCGAGCGCGTCGAGATAGATCAACTGACGGATGATCATGCCGCGCTTCTCCCGCCGCCGAGGACGGCAGCGGTAGCGCGGAACGGCCCGGACCGGAAGCCGGCCGGGCCGTCGCAATGCGCAGCGCTCAGGCCGCCGCGACGATCGGGAAGGAACGGACCAGTTCGCCGGCCTCGGTCTTGACGGTCAGGCGCGCATGGGTCGCGTCCTTGATCTTGCCGGTGGCGACCAGGCCGATCGAGTGCGGTTCCATGGTCAGGTTGCGGATCTGGTAGTCCTCTGCGCGCGGACCCACGGCCTGCGCCACGACGGCATCGGCCGGGGGCGCGGCGACGGGCGCGCCGTCCTTCAGGAACAGCAACTGCCAATGAGTCGGATCGAGCGTCAGCACCTCGACCTTGGTGCCGTCGTCGAGCGTGGTGATCGCGCCGCCGTTCGGGCCGGGCTTGGGCGGCAGCGCGGCTGCGCCCGGCAGCAGGGATTCGCGCGTATGGAAATGCGTGCCGTGGACGACGCGGACGCGCGCCCGATAGGCGCCGGCGACATGCCCGCTCGCCAGCACCGAGGAGAAACTGCCGCTGGCCGAGATCGCGAGCGGGTGGATGCGCCCTTCGCCGTCGATCGCGTCGACCTCGATCTCGTTCAGCGGCGGCGCCTTGTAATCGGCGATACCGGCCTCGCTGAAGACGAGTTCCCACTGGCCTTCGCCCTTGGGCACGATATCGACCATCTGGCCATGGCCCATATGGATCGATGCTGGCTGCGACATGACGGCTCTCCGCTTGCTGTGGGGCCGGCGGGTCCATCCCGCCGGCGAGGGGATGGCGTGTGGCGTCACAGGAACTTGGTGACGGCCTTGAACTCCTTGAGCAGCTCGCGCGACTCGGCCGGGATGTGCCCGGCGGCCTCCTCGAGGCAATGGTCGATATGCTCCTGGATCAGGATCTTGCGGGCGGCGGCGACCGCGCTCTCGACCGCCTGGAGCTGCTGGGCGATCTCCAGGCAGGAGCGCACATTGACCACCATCTCGATGGTCGATCGCAGATGGCCCTCGGCCCGCTTCAACCGGGTGATGATCTCCGGATGGCGGTGGTGATGGATATGTTCGTGCGGCTCGTTTTTCATCTTGATCCTATCCCCCTGGAGGGGATATAGCAGAACGAATTCGCCGGCAAGCGAAACCTGTTCGAGGATGGGCAGGGAAGCTGCGGCAGCGGATCGCAACCATGCCCGACGTACCTCACGGCCTGACCCTTGAACGGCTGCCCGACCTGGCCGACGCCCGGCACACCGAGGCGCGTGCCTTTTGTCTGGCGGTGATCAAGGAGTTCTACGGTTCGGACTATCGCGTCGACTGGCATGCCGATCTCGACTCGCTCGCCGCGGGCGGCGCGCAGTCCTGGTACGGCACGGCAAATCGCGGCGCCTTCTGGACGCTGCGCGAGGCTGGAGGCGCGATCGTCGCCGCCGTCGGGCTCTACCGGCTCGGGCTGAAGCCGCGTCTGGTCGAGGCCTTCGCCGAACGCTATCCGAAGCCGGACAAGGTCGCGCAACTCGTGCGCCTCTATGTTCGCGAGGACCATCGTGGCCGCCGGATCGGCCGCTGGTTCGACGATGTCGTCGCCTCGCAGGCCACCGGCCTCGGCTACGAGACCCTTTATCTGCACGCCAATGCCGAGACCGCGGCGACGCTCGCCTTCTGGCGCGGCCGCGGCTACCGCGAGATCGCCGCATTCGGCGACAGCGTGCATTTCGACAGGACACTGTCGAACAGGATTTGACCGGGCCGGCGCCGGCACAAGTCCTGGCGTCGCCCCGAGGTCGAGAAGCGAGGATCGGACGCCGTTGTCCTCGGCCGTCAGCCTTCGGGCGGGCGCGGCGATGCGGTGTCCGGCCGGACTGTCAGGACCCGACCCATGACCTCCTTCACGGAGCTGCTCCAGCAAGGCGCCTCGAACGCCTGGTTCTTCATCCCCAGCGCCATCCTGCTCGGGGCGCTCCACGGCCTCGAACCCGGCCATTCCAAGACGATGATGGCGGCCTTCATCGTCGCTGTCCGCGGCACCGTCTTCCAGGCGGTGCTGCTCGGCCTCGCCGCGACGGCCTCCCACACCGCCATCGTCTGGGCGATCGCGCTCACCGGCATGTACCTGTTCAAGGGCATCGACGCCGAGACGACCGAGCCTTATTTCCAGCTCGTCTCGGCCGTCATCATCATCGGCATCGCCTCCTGGATGTTCTGGCGGACCTGGCAGGACCAGCAGGCGGCCAAGCGCTATGCCCGCGAGGTCGAGGAATACGAGAAGAACAAGAGCGCGACCGCGCTCGCCCATCGCGTCGACACCGGCCACGGCTTCATGTCGCTGGAAATCCCGCCGGCGAGCCCGGCCCGTTTCCGCCTGACGGTGATCAGCGGCGACAAGTGGAGCGGCGAGTACGTCACGCTGACCACCGAGCGGCCCGACGGCACGAGCCAGCGCTTCACCTTCGAGGATCGCGATGGCTACATGGAATCGGCCGAGATCGTCGCCGAGCCCTATGATTTCATGGCTCGCTTAAGCCTCGACCATGGCGATCACGAGCATGACTACGACGTCTCCTTCGTGACCGACAGCAACGCCGCGGACGGCCTGCACCGCCAGCAGAAGGGCCTGGAGCTCGCGACCGACGGCTACATGGACGCCCATGAGCTGTCGCACGCCAACGACATCCGCAAGCGCTTCGCCGGCCGCGAGGTCACGACCTGGCAGATCGTCCTGTTCGGCCTGACCGGCGGGCTCATTCCCTGTCCGGCGGCGATCACGGTGCTGCTGCTCTGCATCCAGCTCAAGGAGTTCTCGCTCGGCGCCGCCTTGGTGCTGTGCTTCTCGATCGGCCTCGCGATCACGCTCGTCATCGTCGGCGCGGTCGCCGCGATCGGCGTGCGCCAGGCGACCAAGCGCGTGAGCTGGCTCTCCGATGTCGCGGGCAGGGCGCCTTATTTCTCCAGCGCCCTGATCATCCTGGTCGGGCTCTACACCGGCTATCACGGCTGGAGCGGCCTGCAGGAGCAGCATCACGGCAAGCCGGCGGCGCAAGTCCAAGCGATGCCGAAAGCCGGTTGAGATCGATCAGGCCCAACAAAAAAAGGGGGCGCCGTCTGGCGCCCCCTTTTTTGCTTCGCCAAGCGGGCTGTGACCCGGCCTATTCCGCCGGAGCCGCGTAAGGCGCGATGGCGCCCCGGCTTTCCCCGCCGGCCTCGTCGTCCTTGAAGAAGCCGAGCAGGCGCAACGCGTTCAGCGTCACCAGCACGGTCGCGCCGGTATCGGCCAGGATCGCCAGCCACAGACCGGTCGCGCCGGTGATCGTCGTGACCAGAAACAGCAGCTTCAGCCCGAGCGCGATCACGATGTTCTGGCGGATGTTGGCCATCGTACCGCGCGAGAGCCTGATCAGCCGCGCGACATCGCCGACCCGGCTTTTCAGCAGCGCCGCATCGGCCGCCTCCAGCGCGACGTCGGTGCCCGAGCCCATGGCGATGCCGGAATGGGCGGCGGACAGCGCCGGCGCGTCGTTGATGCCGTCGCCGACCATCGCGACCTGGCCCGTCGCCGCCAACTCGCGCACCGCCTCGACCTTGGCTTCGGGCAGCATCTGCGCCTTGACCGCGATGCCGAGCTGCGCGCCGATCGCGGTCGCGGTGCGGATATTGTCGCCGGTCAGCATGACGCTGCTCACGCCCATCGCCTTGAGCTCGGCGATCGCCGCGCGGGCATCGGGGCGCGGCTCGTCGCGCAGCGCGATCAGCCCGGCGACCTCCGAGCCCGACAGCACCACGACCACGGTCTTGCCCTCGCTTTCGAGCGCCGCGATCCGGGCGTCGAGCTCGGCCGCGATGGCGGCCTTTTCGGCGGCGAAGCGCGGCGCGCCGACGAAGACCGCGGCCTCGCCGACCATCCCCTCCATGCCCTTGCCGGGGACGGCCCGCACGGCGCTGGCGGCACGGGCGGGAGCCCGGTCGTCGGTGGCGCGCTCAGTGATCGCCTGCGCCAGCGGGTGGCTCGATTCGCGCTCGACGGCGGCGGCCAACGCCAGCAGCGCCCGGGCGTCGCCCTTCGCGGGGACCACATCTGTGACGATCGGCCGGCCCCAGGTCAGCGTGCCCGTCTTGTCGAAGGCGACGCGGGTCGTCTTGGCCAGCGTCTCGACCACGGCGCCGCCCTTGACCAAGAGCCCGCGCCGCGCCGCCATCGACAGGCTCGACGCGATCGCGGCGGGGACCGAGATCACCAGCGCGCAGGGACACCCGATCAGCAGCAGCGACAGCCCGCGATAGATCCAGACGGTCCAGTCGCCGCCCGCCAGCAGCGGCGGCGCGACCGCGACCAGGATCGAGAGCCCGACGATCACCGGCATGTAGACCCGCGAGAACCGGTCGATGAAGCGCTCGGTCGGGGCCTTGGCGTCCTGCGCCTCCTCGACCAGGGTGACGATGCGCGCGATCGTATTGTCCTGCGCCGCCTTCTCGACCCGCACCCGCAGCGCCGCCTCGAGATTGATCGAGCCGGCATAGATCGGGTTGCCCGGCTCCTTGCCCTTGGGCACCGACTCGCCGGTGATCGGCGATTCGTCGACGCCTGAGAGCCCGTCGAGAACGGTGCCGTCCGCCGGCACGCGGTCGCCCGGCCGCACCATCACGATCTGGCCGATCGAAAGCGCTTCGGCGGGCACCTCGCGCAACGTGCCGCCCTCGTCGAGCCAGGCGCTCTTGGGGACAAGCGCCGCCAGCGCCCGGATGCCCGAACGCGCCTTGTTGGCGGCGACGCCCTCCAGCACCTCGCCGACGGCGAAGAGGAAGACGACCACCGCGGCTTCCTCCGCCGCGCCAATGAAGAGCGCGCCGGTTGCGGCGATGGTCATCAGCATCTCGATGGTGAAGGGGGCGCCGGCCAGAGTGGCCATCGCCGCGCGCCGCGCGATCGGGGCGGCCGCCATGATGGTCGCCAGGACGAAGATCCAGACCGAGGCCGAGGGGACGACGAGGCCGGCGACATAAGCGGTGCCGAGCAGCGCACCGGCCGCGATCGCGACGCGGCCCTTGGCGCTCCGCCACCAGGCTTTCGGCGCATCGGCGATGGCGAGCGCCGGCACCGCCCCAGTGGCGGCCGTCAGCAGCGTCGGCTTGTAGCCGAGCCGCGCGATCTGGGCGCTGACCGCTTCGGGCGTGGTGGTGCCCGGCGCGAGCGTCAGCGACAGCGTCTCGTTGGTGACGGAGACGCGCAGGTCGCCGATCCCCGGCAGCCGCTCCAGCGCGGTCCGGATCGTCCCGGCGCAGGAGCCGCAATCCATGCCGGTGACCTTCCAGCTCAGCGCGCCTGCCGCGGCGGGAGCATGATCACGCGCGTGCCCGTGAGCGCCATGGTCATGCCCGCATGAGGAATGGTCGTGATCACCATGGACATGGGAATGACCATGCGCATGGGAATGGCCGTGGTCGGCATGGTCATGCTCGCACGAGCCGTGGTTGTGATCGTGCCCATGCGCCGGAGCCGCCTTGGCAACCGGATGATCGTGGCCGCAGGCGCCGTGATGGTCATGTGCGTGGCCATGGGATGCATGGTCATGCCCGTGGTCGTGCTTGTGCGGCTTCGCCACCACCGCGGCGGCGGGATGATGATCGTGGCCGCAGCCGCAGGCGTCGTGCTCATGGCCGGCGCCCCTGGCCGGCTCGGCCTTGCGGGCGAGCAGCGTCGACGCAAAGCCCAGCCGCTTCACTCGCGCCGTGATCGCCTCGGCGCTGGTCTCGGAGCCGGTCAGCGCCAGCGAAAGCGTCTCTTTCGCGACCGAGACCTTGATCTCCGAGACGCCTGGCAGCCGCTCCAGCGCAGTGCGGATCGTGCCGGCGCAGCTGCCGCAATCCATGCCCTGGACCGTCCAGGACAGGTCCTGTCGCGGCTGGCTCGTGGTTTCGACGGGCGATGGCATGGCGCTCTCCTTGGACTGGTCGGAGAACGCTTACTTCCTCTAGCGACTAGAGCATCAAGAGCGAAAATGCGCGGCCCGGCATTTTTTCGGACCGCGCCGGAAGCCCCGTGCTCACTTCGCCTTCTGCAGCTTCGTCACGGTGAGCTGGCCGTTGACCCGGTCGGCGTCGAACTTGACCTTGTCGCCGCTTTTCAGCCCGCCAAGCATGGCCGGATCGGCCGCCTTGAACACCATGGTCATACCATCCATGTCGAGGTTCTTGATCGGCCCGTGCTTGATCGTCAGCTTGGTCTGGGCGGTGTCGACCTTGGTGACGGTGCCCTCGACGGATTGGGCTGCGGCCGGCAGCGCGAAACCGAGCGCGGCAGTGGCGAGGATGATCTTCAGCATGGCGTTGTCCTTCACTTGACGATGATCTTGCCGGTCATGCCGGCTTCGCGGTGGCCGGGGATCAGGCAGGAGAAGTCGAACTCGCCCGCCTTGGTGAACTGCCAGATGATGTCGCCGGCCGCCTTCGGCTTGAGTCGCTTGGCGTTCGGGTCGTCATGCTCCATGTCGGGGTTCTTCTGCATCTGGATGGCATGCTTGAGGTTGTCCTCCAGCGTCGCGACGACGAGTTCGTGGTCGAGCTCGCCGTTGTTGCGAAGCGCCAGCTTGATCTGCTCGCCGCGCCGGACCTCTATCCGGTCGGGGATGAACGCCATCTTCCCGTCCTTCTCGGTCATCACGACTGCGACCAGCCGGGCCGGCTTCTTCGGGTCGCCCGGCCGGCCATAGGCGGTCTCTTCGGCATGGCCGTGGCTGTGGCCGGCAGCGCCCGGCGCCGCGAGCGCGGTCCCGCCGAGCAGAGCGAGGGCAACCGCACCAAGCATCATCGTCATTCGCATCGTCCGGATCCTTGCTCTGTTGCCGACATCAATGGTTGGAATGGCCACCGGACTTGGCCGGTAGTGGCTTGCCGTTGGGCGCAAGCCGCGGTTTGCGCGGGTCCTTGACCGCCCAGTCGAGCGAATCGCGCTTGCTGTCGGGCCCGTCCGTGCGCGGCGCCTCGGCGAGCTTTTGGCCCTTGTACTCGAAGGCGACCGTGCCCTCCGGGTTCTTGAACGGGCCGGGATCCTTGTAGTCGCCGGCCGAAAGCCCCTCGCGCACCTTCACGACCGAGAACATGCCGCCCATCTCCACCGGGCCGAACTGGCCGTAGCCCGTCATCATCGGCAGGGTGTTGTCGGGGCCCTGCATCTCCATCGCGCCCATCTCGCCCATGCCGTTCGAGCCCATCGGCATGTAGCCGGGCGCGATCCTGGCGATGCGCTTGGCGAGATCTTTCTTGTTCACGCCGATATAGGTCTTCACCGAATGTCCCATCGCGTTCATCGTGTGGTGCGACTTGTGGCAGTGGATCGCCCAGTCGCCGGGCTCGTCGGCGACGAAGTCGAAGGCCCGCATCTGGCCGACGGCGCAATCGATCGAGACCTCCGGCCAGGCCGCCGCCGGATCGACCCAGCCGCCGTCGGTGCAGGAGACCTTGAACTCGTAGCCGTGCATGTGGATCGGGTGGTTGGTCATGGTGAGATTCCCGAAACGGATCCGGACCTTGTCGTCCTTCGCCACCACGAACGGGTCGATGCCGGGGAAGGCGCGGCTGTTCCAGGTCCACAGGTTGAAATCGAGCATCGTGTTGACCTTCGGCACATAGGAGCCGGCCTCGATGTCGAAGGCGTTGAGCAGGAAGACGAAGTCGCGGTCGACGCGGCGGAAGGCCGGGTCCTTCGGATGAACGACGAGGAAGCCCATCATCCCCATCGCCATCTGCACCATCTCGTCGGAATGCGGGTGGTACATGAAGGTGCCGGAGCGCCGCATCTGGAACTCGTAGACGAAGGTCTTTCCGGGCGGGATATGCGGCTGGTTCAGGCCGCCGACGCCGTCCATGCCGTTGGGCAGGCGCTGGCCGTGCCAGTGCACCGTGGTGTTCTCCGGTAGCTTGTTTGTGACGAAGATACGGACCTTGTCGCCCTCGACCGCCTCGATCGTCGGACCTGGCGATTGGCCGTTATAGCCCCACAGATGCGCCTTCATGCCCGGCGCGATCTCGCGGATCACGGGCTCTGCGACGAGATGGAACTCCTTCCAGTCGCCGTTCATGCGCCAGGGCAGAGACCAGCCGTTCAGCGTCACCACCGGCTGGTAGTCGACGCCGGTCGTCGGAGCCTTAGGGACTTGGGTGTCGGGGCTCTTGGTCGAGGCGGCTTCGGGGATGCCCGCGGCCTCGCTGCGCCCGCTGACGAGCCCGGCCGCCGCGACCGCGAACCCCGATGCCCCGACGAAACCCGATGCTCCTACGAAATTTCTGCGCGACAGCGCCATGCCAGCCTCCTGTCCCGTCAATGGGCCGCCGCGCCGGCGTCCGCCGTCGCGGTCGTTGCGCCCGCCGCTGTGCCTGCGCCGCTGACGCCTCCGCCGATCACCGCGTGCTTGAGGTCGACATCGGCAATCCAGAAATCGCGCCGTGCCTCGATCGCCTGGGCGTTGCTGAGGATTCGGGCGCGCGCATCGGCGATCAGCGTTGTCACGTCGATCAGCATGCCGCTGTACTGCAGCAGCGCCTCGTCCTGGATCTGCTTGCGTAGCGGCAGCACCTGGGTCTGGTAATGCCGCGCGATCTCGTGGCTGCCGCGATAGGCGGTATAGGCCTCGCGCGCCTCGGAGCGGACCGTCACGGCCTTTTCGGCCAGCCGGTTGGCGGCGGCGAGATAGGTCTGCTCGGCTGCCGCGACCTTCGACTGGCCGAAATCATAGAGCGGAATCTCGAATTCGAGTTCGAGCGTGCGCGATTTACGGCGCTCGCGGTCGAGCGTCGCCTCGCCCTCCGCCGAGACACCGATCGTCTTGCCGCGGTCGTAGGTGGTGCGCCCGAGCAGGTCGACATCGCCGACGAAGCGTGTCGCCTGTGCGAGTCCCAGAGTCTTGGCGAGCTTGTCGAGGTCGCCGCGCGCGATCTGGACGTCGAGACGCTTGGTCAGGGCGTCGGCCTCGATCTGCCTTGCGGTCTTAAGCCTGACCGGCAGCGGCGGCAGGCTCGACGGCAGCCGGAAGCCGATATCCTTGCCCCACAGGCCGAGCTGCCGGACCAGGCGCTCGCGCTCGACCTGGCTCTGCAGCCGCGCCTTGGCGAGCTGCGCCACGGTCTCGGCATGCAGCGCGTGCTCGCGCGCCTGTTCGAGCTTGTTCACGCCGCCGGATTCGCCGAGCCGCTTGATCAGCTCGGACGTCGCCTCCGAGGTCGCGACAGCCTGTTGCAGCGTGGCGACCTGCTGGTTGGCAGCGACCGCGCGATAGAACTGGCGGCGCGCCTCGGCCGCGAGCCTGAACGTTGCCTCGGCCGCCTTGAGCTGGGCGCTGCGGAAGCTGTCCGCAGCGATCTCGCGCCGCGCCGGCAGGGTCGCGAGCGCGAACAGGCTGGCGACCACCGTGCGCTCGATCTCCGTCTCCAGCCGCCCGGTCAGCCGCGAGATCGCGAAGCGCGGATTGGGCGGCAGGCTCGCCGCGACCATCTGCGCTTCGGCGAGGCCGAGATCGTTATAGGCCGCCTGCAGCCCGCGATTGCTCAGGAGCGCAATCTGTACGGCGGCATCGGCCGAGAGCGGCTGCCTCAGCAGGGCATCGACGCGGGCCTTGGCCGAGACCGCCTCAATTTCGCTGGCGATCCTGACCGTGTCCTTGTTCAGCTCCGACAGCGCCAGGAACTGCGCCGTCCCCGTGCCGCCATCGGCCGAGAACGACACGCAGCCGCCGAGCAGCAGCGCCGATGCGAGAGGCGACGCGCAGCGCAGGCCGGCAAAGAAAACAGCGTTCCTCATGGGCTCTTCGGCCCGACCTGGCGGTTGAGCTCCTCCCAACCCTTCGGCTCGACCGGCCGGAAGCTCTTCATGCCGGCGGTGACCGAGACATAGGCCGGCCGTGCGACCCTCGCCGCCGGATCGGCCGGGTCGTCGCCCGCGACCGGGTTTGCCGGCAGCGCGCAGGCCGAGGCCAGCATCGCCGGAGCCGTGACCGCGAGCAGCCGCAAAAGCAGGACGCTTGGAAGGAAAGGCGAGGGCGGTTTGCGCATGGTCCGGGCTGGTCTTCGGTCGCGGATTCGATGCTTGCAACCTACTCCGGCGGCCGGCGCGGCGGTGTTACATATTGTTTCAGGGAGCCGGCGCAGCGACGAGCGGCAGCCGCACCACAGCCCGCAAGCCGCGCTCCGGCAGGTTGTGCAGCACGACGTCGCCGCCATGGCCGCGCAGCACGCTGCGCGCGATCGTCAGCCCGAGCCCGACGCCGCCGGTCTCGCGGTTGCGCGAGGTCTCGATGCGCACGAAGGGCGCGAACACCCGCTCCAGCTCGGCCTCTGGCAGGCCCGGCCCGTCGTCGTCGATCAGGATGATGATCGCGTCGGTATCTGTCGAAACCGATATCCGGGCACGCTTGCCGTAGCGCACCGCGTTCCAGACCAGATTGGTCAGCGCCCGCTTCAGCGACAGTCGCCGCCCGCGCCAGCGCAGCCGCGGCGTCTCCAGTGTCACGTCCTGCCCGGCATCGACCGCGTCGTCCTTCAGCGTTTCCAGCAGCGCCGAGAGGTCGACGTCGCGCATGGGCTCGTCGGCCTGCTCGCCGCGCAGGAACATCAGGCTGGCGTCGAGCATCGCCTCCATCTCGTCGAGATCGGCCTCGATGCCGGGATCGGCTGCGGTGTCGGACAGCGCCTGCGCGCGCAGGCGCAGCCGCGTCAGCGGCGTCTTGAGGTCGTGCGATACGGCGGCCAGGGTCTGCGTGCGCTCGTCGATCAGGCGCTTGATCCGGCTCTGCATGTCGTTGAAGGCGCTCGCCAGCTCGCGCACCTCGGCGGGGCCTGCGACCGGCACCTGGGCTGCGTCGCGCCCGACATAGGCCTGCCGGGCGGCCTCGGCGAACATCCGCAGGGGCCGCGTCAGCCAGCGCACCATCAGCAGCGAGACCAGCACGACGCCCAGCGCCATCAGCGTCGTCGACCAGACGATGCCGTGCATCGAGCCATGCGGCCCGGTAAGCCGCGTCACGCTGAAATTGACCCAGCCGGCCCCATCGGGCGCCTTGATCGAGACCTGGAGCTGGTGCGGATCGGCGCTGCCGTCGGCGGCGCGCGGGGCCGAGACGATCAGCCCGTCGCGGGTCAGGTCGGGCGCAAGCTCGGTCAGCCGTCCACGCAGCGCCGCGAGCCCGGCATCGCCCGGCACTCCGACAGTGGTCAGCTCGGTCGCGCTCCAATGCACCTCGATCGGCCCGCCCGACAGCGAATGGGCGATCTGGTCGCGCTCGGCCACGGGCAGCGCCAGCACGGCCCGCTTGATCGAGACCAGGCGCTCGGCCAGCCGGCTCTCATTGGTCAGGTCGATCTCGGAGCGCAGGCCGGCCTGATAGCTCCACAGGCTGAGCATGTGGAACAGGCCGAGACCGATCAGCAGCACGATCACCGTGCGCGTCTGGATGGTGTCCGCCAGCCGAAGCGTCATCGCCGTTCGACGCCCGGCAGGAACATGTAGCCCGCGCCGCGGATCGTCTTGATCATGGGCTCGGCGCCCTCGGCCTCGATCTTCTTGCGCAACCGGCTGATCTGGACGTCGACGACGCGGTCGAAGCCGGTCGCGACGCGGTTCTTGGCGATGTCGAGCAGGGCTTCGCGTGTCAGCACCTTGCCGGGCGCTTCGGTGAAGGCGCGGAGCATGTCGAACTCGCCGGTCGAGAGGTCGACGACCGCGCCCTCAGGATCGATCAGCTCGCGGCGGACGAGATCGAGCGTCCAGCCGGCGAAGCGACAGGTCTGTACCGGCACGCTGCCGGCCTGGCCGATCGCGCCGCGCGCCCGCCGGATCAGGGCGTTGATCCGCGCCACCAGTTCGCGCGGGCCGAACGGTTTTGCGAGATAGTCGTCGGCGCCGATGTCGAGCCCGGCGATGCGGTCGTTTTCTTCGGCCCGTGCCGTCAGCATGATCACGGGGATGGCGGAATCCCGGCGCAGCTCACGGCAGAGCTCGAGGCCGGACGCGCCCGGCAGCATCACGTCGAGCACGATCAGGTCGATCGATGCGCCGATCAGTGCCGAGCGCATCTCGTGCCCGTCGCCGGCGGCCGTGACGCGATAGCCCTGGCCGCGCAGCAGCCGGCTGACCAGGAAGCGGATCTGCGGATCGTCGTCGACCACGAGCACATGTGCCTCGGGCGGGCTCGTCGATGCGGTGCTGTCGGCGGCGGGATCGGTCACGGCCGGCGGGATCCTGAGGGCAGCTGTCGGTTTTTCCTTCTATCGCATGGCGTGCGGCCTGGATCGTGACAAAAGATTGCAGCGCCCTTGGCCGAAACCATGCATGAGGGCGCGCGCCGTGCATGCCCTTGGGACGCCGATCATGGATTTCCGCAGTCTCGAACTCTTTCATTGGGTCGCCAAGCTGAGCAGCTTCAGCAAGGCGGCCGAGCGCATGAACACGACGCAGCCGGCGGTCTCGCAGCGCATCGCGGCGCTTGAGGCGGAGCTCGGCCTGCGCGTCTTCGACCGCAGCGCCCGCTCGATCACGCTGACCCAGAAGGGCCGCACGCTCGCCGACTATGCCGAGCGCTTCCTGCGCCTTCGGACCGAGATGCTGGCGGAGATGGCGACGCCCGCCGCGATGACCGGCACGCTCAGGCTCGGCGTCTCCGAGACGATCGCGCGGCTCTGGCTCGGCCGCTTCATGGAGCGCGCGCATGCGATCTACCCCAACGTCGTGATCGACCTGACCATCGACGTCTCGCCGACGATGCGCGACCTCCTGACCCGCGGCGAGCTCGATCTCGCCTTCCTGCTCGGCCCGATCGACGATCCGCAGATCTCGAACCATCCGCTGTTCTCGTTCCCGCTGGCCTTCATCGCCTCGCCCGATCTCGACGTCGGCGAGGAGCCGCTCGGCATCGAGGCGATACGGCGCTTCCCGATCATCACCTATCCGAAGGTGACCTCGCCCTATCCCTATCTGCGCGAGGTGCTGAGCAGTCCGAACGCGCCGCTGCCGCGCATCTTCGGCAATTCCTCGTTGACGACGATGATGCAGATGACGATCGACCGGATCGGGCTTTGCGTCATTCCGGCCGTGGTGGCGCAGGACGACATCGCGGCCGGCCGGCTGCGCATCGTCGAGACGGTGCTCGACCTGCCGTCGCACAACTTCACCGCGAGCTACCCGATGGCGCTCGCCGGCGGGCTCGCCGTGCCGATGGCCGAGCTCGCCCAGAAGATCGCCTGGGGCGAGATCGTCTGAGAGCGCTTCTGACGCACATCGATGGATAAGCGCCGCTTATGCCGGCCGATCCCGACTCACGATTGGACTTGGGCCCAGCCTGATGTCGAAATCGGCATGCACAGATTGCAGGCAGGAGGCCCCGATGGCCGTAGCGCAAATGAGGCCGGCTCAGCCGGTCGAACCGCCCGATCTCTCGACCGGGCTGGCGGTGCGCCTGGCCTGCCGCGACGGCTCCGTCACCGCCGCGACCTCCGGCATGGCGCCGGGCTTCGTCCAGGGCAACCTCGCCGTGCTGCCGAAGGACCTCGCCAACGACTTCCTGCGCTTCTGCCAGGCCAACCCCAAGCCCTGTCCGGTGATCGGTGTCTCCGAGGTCGGCGATCCGACGGTGCCTGCGCTCGGCCGCGACCTCGACCTGCGCACCGACCTGCCGCGCTACCGCGTCTGGAAGGATGGTGACATCGTCGCCGAGACCGACGATGTCACCGGTTGGTGGCGGGACGATCTCGTCGCCTTCGTCATCGGCTGCTCGCTCTCCTTCGAAGAGGCGCTGCTGGCCGAGGGGCTGCCGCTGCGCCATGTCGAGCGCGGCACACGCGTGCCGATGTTCCGCACCAGCATCCCCTGCGCGCCGGCCGGCGTCTTTTCTGGTCCGATGGTCGTCTCGATGCGGCCGCTGAAGCCGGCCCATGCCATCCGCGCCGTGCAGGTCACCTCGCGCTTTCCCGCCGTCCATGGCGCGCCGGTCCATCTCGGCATGCCCGGCGCGATCGGCATCCGCGACCTTGCCCGGCCCGACTACGGCGATCCCAACGAGGTGCATGACGACGAGATTCCGGTGTTCTGGGCCTGCGGGGTCACGCCGCAATCGGTGATCCAGGAGGCGCGGCCGTCCTTCGCCATCACCCATGCGCCCGGCTGCATGCTGGCGACCGACCGGCGCAACACGGAGTTCGCCGTCATCTGACCTTCAGATCCGTCAATTCGTCTTCACAGGGCCGCCAGAGCCCGCAATCAAAAAGAGGGGTTTCATCATGAATCGCAGGACCATGCTTCTGGGCGGCTCTTCCGCGCTCGCCGTCGCCGCGACGCTGCCTTTGTCCGCGCCGGTCCGGGCGCAGGCGCCGACCGAGGTCGTCATCGGCGTCATCTATCCCATGTCGGGGGCCGCGGCCCAGGTCGGCGTCGACGCCAGGCACGCCTTCGAGACCGCGCTCGATCTCATCAACAACGACCATGCGCTCGATCTCCTCGGCGCCAAGGGCGCGGGCCTCGCCGGTCTCGGCGGCGCCAAGGTCCGCCTCGTCTTCGCCGACCACCAGGCCGATCCGCAGAAGGGGCGCGCCGAGGCGGAGCGCCTGATCACGCAGGACAAGGTCGCGGCGATCATCGGCTGCTACCACTCGGCCGTCTCGGCGACGGTCAGCGCCGTCACAGAGCGCTATGGCGTGCCGTTCCTCTGCGCCGATTCCTCGTCGCCGAGCCTGCAGCGGCGCAACATGCAGTATTTCTTCCGGCCGGCCGCGCAGGACGAGATGTTCTCCGCCGCGATGTTCGATTTCTTCGACGCCCAGAAGAAGAAGGGCAAGTCGATCGAGTCGGTCGGGCTGTTCTTCGAGGACACCATCTTCGGCACCGATTCCTCGAACGTGCAGCGCAAGCTCGCGACCGAGCGCGGCTACAAGATGACCAACATCAAGTACCGCTCGAATTCGCCGTCCCTGACCGCCGAGGTGCAGCAGCTCAAGGCGGCCAATCCCGACGTGCTGATGCCGTCGAGCTACACCACCGACGCCATCCTGCTGGTGAAGACAATGGCCGAGCTCGGCTACAAGCCGAAGAACATCGTCGCCCAGGCGGCCGGCTTCTCGGAACAGCCCGTCTATGACGCGGTCGGCGACAGGCTCGAGGGCGTGATCACGCGCGGCAGCTTCTCGCTCGATCTCGCCGCCAAGCGCGGCTTCATCGCCAAGGTCAACGACATGTACAAGGCGCGCGCCAACCGCGACCTCAACGACAACACCTCGCGCCAGGTGATGGGGCTGCTGGTCCTGACGGATGCGATCAGCCGCGCCCGCACCACCGAGGGCGACAAGGTCCGCGCCGCGCTGGCGGCGACCAACATTCCCGGCGAGGCCACGATCATGCCCTGGGCGCGCGTGCGCTTCGATGCCGAGGGCCAGAACCCCGATGCGAGCCCCGTGCTGCTGCAATACGTCAAGGGCAAGTTCGTCACGATCTTCCCGACCGAGGTCGCGATCGCCGAGCCGATCTGGCCGATGAACGGCTGACGCCCTTCCGCATTCGAGGACATTTCGACATGACGACGCAGGCACTGATCCAGGTGCTTGCGAGCGGCCTGCTCATGGGGTTGATCTACGCCCTGATCGCAGTCGGCCTCTCGCTCATCTTCGGCCTGATGGACGTGGTGAACTTCGCCCATGGCGAGTTCCTGATGATGGCGATGTACGCGACCTTCGGGCTCGTGCTCTTCTCGACGCTCGACCCGGTCGTGCTCATGCCGCTGGTCGTCGCGCTGATGTTCTGCGTCGGCGCGACGGTCTATCTCGGCGTGGTGCGCTATGCCATGCGGGCCAAGACCAACCAGGGCATGGTCCAGATCTTCGCGACCTTCGGGCTCGCGACGCTGCTGCAGGGGCTGGCGCAATACCTCCTGACCCCGGACTACCGCAGCGTCCCCAACTCCTGGCTCGGTGGCAAGACGCTGGAGATCGGCGGCGTCTTCATGCCCTGGCCGCAGATCTTCGGCGGCTTGGTCTCGATCGCGACCTTCGGCGGACTTTACCTCCTGATGTCACGTACCGATTTCGGCAAGGCGCTGGAGGCGACGCGAGAAGACCAGGGCGCGGTCGCACTCGTCGGCATCGACCGCAACCGCGTCTTCGCGCTCGGCTGGGGGCTCGGCGCGGCGCTGGTCGGCATCGCCGGCACGGTGTTGGCCATCTTCTATTACATCCACCCCCATGTCGGCGGCACCTTCGCCCTGATCGCCTATGTCACGGTCGCGCTCGGCGGCTTCGGCAGCGTCTTCGGCGCACTCGTCGCCGGCTTCGTCGTCGGGCTGGTCGAGGCATTGACGGCCGCATTGCTGCCGCCGGCGATCAAGTCGATCGGCATCTATGCGCTCTATCTCGGCGTCGTCTTCATCCGCCCCAGCGGCCTGTTCGGAAAGCTCTGAGCCATGAACACGGCAACAAGCACGACAACCAGCACGGCAACTCTGCCGATGGCGCAGCCGACCCCGCTCGGCGGCCGCCGCCGCAACCAACTCGTCGTCGCGGCGCTGGTCTTCGCCGCCGTGGCGGCGCTGCCGCTGGCGATCAAGGACGTCTACCTCCTCAATGTCCTGATCCTGACCCTGCTCTATGCGGCCTTGTCGCAGAGCTGGAATATCCTCGGCGGCTATTGCGGCCAGGTCTCGCTGGGCCACGCGCTCTATTTCGGCATCGGCGCTTATGCGACCTCGGTGCTCTTCGTCAGCTATGGTGTCGTGCCCTGGGGCGGGATGCTGGTCGGCGGCGTGCTCTCGGCGCTGGTCGCGCTGGCCCTCGGTTATCCCTGCTTCCGGCTCGGCGGCCATTATTTCTCGATCGCGACTATCGTCATCGCCGAGATCGGGCTCCTGCTCGTGCACAACTGGGATTTCGTCGGCGGCGCGCTCGGCATCCAATGGCCCTTCGGGCGCGACAGCTGGTGGACGCTGCAATTCGCCCGCGACAAGGTGCCTTACGTCCACATCACGCTCGGTCTGGTCGCGATCACCTGGCTCGTCACTTTCCTCATCGAGGATTCGCGCTGGGGTTACTGGTGGCGGGCGGTGAAGGACAATCCGGAAGCGGCGCAGAGCCTCGGCGTCGAAGTCTTCCATTCCAAGATGGCGGCGGCGGCCGTCTCGGCCTTCTTCACCGCGATCGGCGGCAGCTTCTATGCCGCCTTCCTGGCCTATATCGACCCCGAGAGCGTGATGAGCTTCCGCTTCTCGCTGCTCTTCGCCCTGCCGGCGGTGCTCGGCGGCATCGGCACGCTGTGGGGGCCCTTTGTCGGTGCCGCGATCCTGATCCCGCTGACCGAGATCACGCGCTCCTATCTCGGCGGCTCGGGCTCCGGCATCGACCTGATCATCTATGGCGGCCTCGTCATGGTCGTGGCGCTGGCCAAGCCCGAAGGCGTGCTCAGCCTGTTCAGGCGCCAGCGCAAGCCGGGGGCCTCGGCATGAGCGACACGATCCTCGATATTCGCAACGTGACGCAGCGCTTCGGCGGGCTCGTCGCCAATTCCGATGTCTCGCTGTCCGTCAGGCGCGGCGAGATCCTCGGCCTGATCGGCCCCAATGGTGCCGGCAAGTCGACCCTGTTCAACCTGATCGCCGGCGCCTTCCTGCCGACGCAGGGCAGCATCCTCTTCGAAGGCGATGAGATCACACGGCTTTCGGCGCCCGAGCGCTGCCGGCGCGGCATCGCCCGGACCTTCCAGGTGCCGCGCTCCTTCGACTCGATGAGCGTCGTCGAGAACGTCATGGTCGGCGCCTTCGTGCGCAATGCCCGCAGCGCCAGGGCCCGCCGGGCGGCGCTCGAGACGCTGGATTTCGCCGGGCTGCTGTACCGCGCCGATGCGCCGGCGAGCGAGCTGACGCCGCCGGAGAAGCGTCGGCTCGAGGTCGCCCGCGCGCTGGCGGCAGGGCCAAAGCTCCTGCTGCTCGACGAGGTCATGACCGGGCTGACGCCCAGCGAGGCGCGCCTCGGCGTCGAGCTGATCCGGCGCGTCCGCGACCAGGGCGTCACCATCGTCATGGTCGAGCACGTCATGGAGATCGTCATGCCGCTGGTCGACCGTGCGGTGGTGCTGCATCTCGGCAAGGTCCTGGCCGAAGGCAAGCCCGGCGAGATCGTCCGCAACGAGGCCGTCATCGGCGCCTATCTCGGGGAGCGTCACCGTGCTGCTTGAAGTCTCGTCGCTGAGCACGGCCTATCAGGGCCTGATCGCCATCTCCGACATCTCGATCTCCGTCGCCGACGGCGAGATCGTCGTCGTTGCTGGCGCCAACGGCGCCGGCAAGTCGACCTTGCTCAAGTCGATCGCCGGCATGGAGCGCCCGCGCTCGGGCTCGGTGAGCTTCGCCGGCGCGCGCATCGACGGGCTGCCCGGCCATGTCGTCACCGAGCACGGCATCGCCTATGTGCCGGAGAACAAGCGGCTCTTCCCGCGCCTCTCGGTCTCCGACAATCTTCGGCTCGGCAGCTATCTGCATCGCGGCAAGGCCGATCGCGAGGCGCCGCTGGAGCAGGTCTTCGCGCTGTTTCCGCGCCTGAAGGAGCGCCTGCCGCAGCGCGCCGCCACCCTCTCGGGCGGCGAGCAGCAGATGCTCGCCATCGGCCGGGCGCTGATGACGCGGCCGCGTCTGCTGATGCTCGACGAGCCCTCGCAGGGCATCATGCCCAAGCTCGTCGACGAAATCTTCGAGGCGGTGCTTGCCATTCGCAAAACCGGCGTCACCATCCTGCTCGTCGAGCAGCGCCTGGCCGAAAGCCTCGAGATCGCCGATCGCGGCTACGTCCTCCAGACGGGCCGCATGGTGCTCGCCGGCACGGCGGCCGAGGTGCGCGACAACCCCGAGGTCCGCAAGGCCTATCTTGGGATATGATGGCCGGTCTGGGAATACGATGCCTGCCGGCAGACGAGACTGAGGACAAGGTGCGACGATGGCGACGGTCGATCTGAACTCCGATCTCGGCGAGGGCTTCGGCGCCTACACCTGCGGCGACGACGAGGCGATGCTGGCGATCGTCACCTCGGCCAACGTCGCCTGCGGCATGCATGCCGGCGATCCCGAGGTGATGGCCAGGACCTTCGCCATCGCGAAGGAACGCGGCGTCGCGGTCGGCGCCCATCCGGGCTTTCCCGATCTCTGGGGCTTCGGGCGGCGGCGACTGCCGTTCTCACCCGGCGAGATCGAGCGGCTCGTCGCCTACCAGATCGGCGCGGCCGCCGCGATGGCCGCCTATTCCGGCCACCGCATCACCTATGTGAAGACCCATGGCGCGCTCGGCAACATCGCCTGCGAGGAGCGCTCGGTCGCCGATGCGGTGGCGCGCGCCGTGCGGGCCGTCGATCGCGGCCTCGCTCTGCTCTCGACCGCGCTGACCGAGCAGGCGAAGGCCGGCGAGGCGGCAGGCATCGAGGTCCATCAGGAGATTTTCGCCGACCGCGGCTACACCGAGACCGGACAACTCATCTCCCGCAACCTGCCCGGCGCGATGATCGTCGATGCGGAGGAGGCAGCCACCCGCGTACTGACCATGGTCCGGGAAGGCGCGGTCATCACCGCCAGCGGTAAGAGGCTGAAGACGCCGATCCACTCGATCTGCGTCCACGGCGATTCGGCGCATGCTGTCGCGACCGCGCGCCGCGTCCGCGACACGCTGGAAGGGGCGGGGATCGGGCTCGCACCCTTCATCCCGGTATGAGCGGGGCCGCCGCGACAGGGCAAGCCGGCGAGCCGCCGCGCTTCCTCGACGCCGGCGAGGCGGCGCTCGTCGTCGAGTTCGGCCGCACCGTCGATCCCGCGATCAACGACCGTGTGCTCGCGCTCGATGCCGCGCTCGCCGCCGATCCGCCCGACGGCCTGCGCGAACTCGTCCCGACCTATCGCTCGTTGATGATCCACTACGACCCGCTGCGGCTCGATCGCGAGGCCCTGGTCTCGACCGTCCGCGACCGGTTGGCCGGCCCGGTCGCGCCGGCAACGACCGGCGCCTGCTGGATCATGCCCTGCTGCTACGAGGACGGCTTCGGTGAGGACCTCGGCGAGGCCGCGGGCCTGCTCGGCATCACCCCCGAAAAGCTTGTCGCCCTGCATTCCGGCGCGACCCTGCGGATGTACATGTACGGTTTTGCTCCCGGCTTCAGCTATCTCGGCGGGCTGCCCGAGGCGCTCGCGATCTCGCGCCGCGCCACGCCGCGGCCGCCGCACGCCGCCGGCGCGGTGGCAATCGGCGGCGGGCTCGGTTCGATCGCCACCGTCTCGATGCCGACCGGCTGGTACGTCGTCGGCTGCACGCCCGAGCGTCTTTATGCGCCGGAACGGCAAAGCGCCTTCTTGATGCAGCCCGGCGACGCCCTGCGCTTCGAACCAATCGATGCGGCGACGTATCACGCGCTGGCGGATCGCGCCGTCGCCGGAGAGGTCGTGGCCCGCAGGATTTCGGCATGAGCGCGGCTGCGACGCTGCGCGTCCTCGCCGCCGGTCCGGGCGTCACCGTGCAGGATGGCGGCCGCCATGGCTGGCTGCGCTACGGGGTAACCGCCGCCGGGCCGATGGACGCGCTGGCGCATGCGACCGCCAATCGCGCGCTCGGCAATCCGGTCGACGCGGCGGCGATCGAGGTCTCGCTCGGCGGCGTAGAGGTCTCGGCCGAGGGCGGCCCGCTGACGCTGGCGCTGGCGGGCGGAGATTTCGCGATCAGCCTCGACGGCCAGGCCTTGCCGCCGGCCGTCGTCCTGACGCTGGAGGTGGGCGCACGGCTCAAGCTGCGCGCCGGCGCGAGCGGCTGCTGGTGCTACCTCGCCGTCGCCGGCGGGCTGGACGTGCCGAAGGTGCTGGGATCGAGCGCGACGCATAGCCGCTCGCGCACCGGCGGCATCGACGGCCGCGCCCTGCAGGCCGGCGATCGCCTGTCCGTTCTGCCCGCAGTCGATTTGCCGGCGGACGCGGGCGCGTTGGTCGCGCCGTGGCTCGATCGTCCGCCCGAGACGATCCGGGTCGTGCTCGGACCCCAGGACGACTATTTCGCGCAAGACCAGATCGCGGCCTTCTTGTCGCGGCCCTGGACGGTCGCGATGAAGGGCGACCGCATGGCCTGCTTCCTCGACGGCGAGCCGCTGACCCATGCCGGCGGCTACAACATCGTCTCCGACGGCATCGCCATGGGCGCGATCCAGGTGCCGGGCGAGGGCCGCCCGATCGTGCTGATGGCCGACCGGCAGTCGACCGGGGGCTATCCGAAGATCGCGACCGTCATCGGCCCCGATCTCGGCCGGTTGGCGCAGGCGCGTCCTGGCACGGTGCTGCGCTTCCGGCAGGTCTCCATCGCCGAGGCCGTCGCCGCGCGCCGGCTGGAGGCTGAGGCGCTGGCCCGGCCGATCGCGACCGAGCCGCTGCTGCGCAAGAGCTTCAGCTCCGAATTCCTGCTCGGGCTCAACCTGATCGACGGCGTCGTCGACGCGCGCGCCGCCTGACGGCGGTCGGGGCGACAAGCCCACCTCGCTTGTTCGGAAATGCGCTCCCGCGGAAGCGCGATGTCGCAGCCGCATCGACGCTATTCTGCGGCCGAAATGGTTGACCAAAAAATTCATTATACCTAACATCGCCTTCGCCGCCGCCAGATGAGATCGCCCGTCCGAGAGGTGCTCCGGTGCGTGGGTGGGAGGATGCAGATGAGGTATCGGGCTCGACAGGCGGGGCTTGGCTTCGCGACGGCTGCCGGCGTGCTGGCGTTGCAGGCCGCGGCCGGGGGCGCGGCCTTCGCCCAGGACAAGCAGCCGCTGAAGATCGGCCAGCTCGCCGACATGTCCGGCATCGTGCGCGACCTCTCCGGTCCCGGCACCAATGTCGCGATGAAGCTGGCGATCGAGGATTTCGGCGGCAGCGTGCTCGGCCGCCCGATCGAGCTGCTCAGCGCCGACCATCTCAACAAGCCCGATGTCGGGCTCGGCCTCGCCCGCAAATGGTATGACGAGGGGGTGATGGCGATCTTCGACATCGGCATCACCACCGTCGCGCTCGGGATGCAGGAGCTGTCCAAGGACAAGGACAAGCTTGTCATCTACCTGTCGACGGCGAGCTCCGACCTGACCGGGGCGAAATGCAGCCCCAACGGCATCCACTGGACCTACAACAACTACAGCCAGGCGCTCGGCGTGGTGAACCAGTTGATGAAGCAGAAGCACGACAGCTGGTATTTCATGACCGTGAACTACGGCTACGGCATCAATGTCGAGCGCGACACCACCGAAATGGTCAAGAAGGCCGGCGGCACCATCATCGGCTCGACCAAGCACGCCTTCGACACGACGGATTTCTCGTCCGACCTGGTCAAGTCGCAGAGCTCCGGCGCCAAGGTGATCGCGCTCGCGACCACGACCTCGCATGCCGGCAACATCGTCAAGCAGGCCGACGAGTTCGGTGTCCGGCCGAAACAGCAGCTCGCGGCGCTCAGTCTGACGCTGCACGACACCAAGGCGATGGGGCTGAAGACGGCGCAGGGCCTGCTCGAGACCGCGCCCTATTACTGGGACCAGAACGACCAGACGCGCGCCTTCGCCAAGCGCTATTTCGACCGCTTCGGCAAGATGCCGAACATGATCCAGGCCAGCGCCTATGGCGCCGTCATGCATTACCTCAACGCGGTCAAGGCGGCGGGCACCGACGCCACGGCCGCCGTGAACAAGAAGATGCGCGAGCTGCCGATCAACGACTTCATGACCAAGGACGGCTCGATCCGCCCGGACGGCCGGGTGATGCGGCAGATGTACGTCTTCGAGGCCAAGAAGCCCGAGGAATCCAAGGGTGAATGGGACCTCTACAAGCAGGTCGCCGAGATCGCCCCGGCGGACGCCTTCGCTCCGGCCGATCCGGCGCTTTGTCCGCTCGCGAAGTGAGCCTGACGGCTCCGGCCGGGCCCGCTCGCCCGGCCGGTATCGAGGAGGATGGCATGCCCGCAACCAACGGCATCCGGGACAGGCTCGACGTCGCCGTTGTCGGCGCCGGCTTTTCCGGGCTCTACCTGATCCATCGCCTGCGCAGGCTCGGCTTCAGCGTCCGCGCCTTCGAGAGCGCCGGCGATGTCGGCGGCACCTGGTACTGGAACCGCTATCCCGGCGCGCGCTGCGACGTCGAGAGCATGCAGTATTCCTACTCCTTCGACGACGACTTGCAGCAGGACTGGAACTGGTCGGAGCGCTTCGCGACGCAGCCGGAGATCCTGGCCTATGCCGAGCATGTCGCCGCGCGCTTCGACCTGAAGCGCCACATCCAGTTCGACACGACGATCATGAGCGCCGTCTTCGACGATGCGGCGCCGGGCTGGACCCTGATGACCGATAGAGGCGAGACGATCGCGGCACGCTTCTGCGTGATGGCGACGGGCTGCCTCTCGGCCGCGCGCGATCCCGAGATCGCCGGCGCCGGAAGCTTCGCCGGCGAGGTCTATCGCACTGGCGCCTGGCCGCACGAGCCAGTCGATCTCCGTGGCAAGCGGATCGGCGTGATCGGTACCGGCTCCTCGGCGATCCAGGCCATTCCCGAGCTCGCCAAAGAGGCCGGCCACCTCTACGTCTTCCAGCGCACGCCGAATTTCAGCGTCCCGGCGAAGAACGCGGCGCTGACACCCGACTATGTCGCGTCTTGGAAGGACGACTATCCGGCCCTGCGCAAGCGGGCGCGCGAGGCGACGCGCTCCGGCACGATCTACGAATTCCCGGTCAAATCGGCGCTCGAAGCGACGGCGGAGGAGCGCGAGGCCGAATACCAGCGGCGCTGGGACAAGGGTGGTGCCAATTTCATGCACGCCTACAACGATCTCGTCGTCAATGAGGCCGCCAACCGCACCGCCGCCGACTTCGTCCGCAGCAAGATCCGCGAGGTCGTCAAGGATGCGCGCACGGCCGAGCTGCTCTCGCCCAAGGACTATCCGATCTTCACCAAGCGCATCTGCGTCGACACCGACTACTACGCGACCTTCAACCGCGACAACGTCACTTTGGTCGACATCCGCAGCGACCCGATCCGGGAGATCGTGCCGACCGGCCTTCGCACCGGCACGGCGAGCTTCGAGCTCGACGTGCTGGTCTACGCCACCGGCTTCGACGCGATGACCGGCGCGCTCGACCGCATCGACATTCGCGGCCCGGGCGGCCGCGACCTGCGCAGCAAATGGGCGCATGGCCCGCGCGCTTATCTCGGCGTGATGAGTGCGGGCTTCCCCAACCTGTTCATCGTCACCGGGCCGGGCAGCCCCTCGGTGCTGAGCAACGTCATCACCTCGATCGAGCAGCATGTCGAGTTCATCACCGACTGCATCGACCACATGCGCAAGAACGCCATGTCCCGCATCGATCCGGCCGAGCAGGCCGAGGACGACTGGGTCGCCCATGTCGGCGAGGTCGCGGCCGGCACGCTGCTGCCGCGAGCCGCGTCCTGGTACATGGGCGCCAACATCCCCGGCAAGACGCGCGTGTTCGTGCCCTATGTCGGCGGCGTCGACCGCTACCGGCGCACCTGCGACGAGATCGTCGCCAAGGGCTATGCGGGCTTCACCTTCGCCTGAGGCGAGGAAAGACGGGATCGAGGCATGACGCTCCACCCCTTCATCACGGCGATGCTGGAGCAGCTCAAGGGGCGTCCGGCGCTTTCGGCCGGCACGCCGGCGGAGGCGCGCGCCATGGTCGCGGCCGGGCGCGCCGTGCTCGGGCCCGGACCCGACCAGGCCGAGATCCGCGATCTCTCGCTGCCGACCCGCGCCGGCTCGATCGGCGCGCGTCTCTACGTCCCATCGGAGTCGGCGGCCGGCCTGCTCGTCTACCTGCATGGCGGCGGCTGGGTCGTCGGCGCGATCGAGGATTACGACACGCTCGCCCGCACGCTCGCGGCCGAGAGCGGCTGCGCCGTGCTCTTGCCCGACTACCGGCTCGCGCCCGAGCACCCGTTCCCCGCCGGCCTTGAGGACGCGGAGGACGCGCTCGCCTATGCCGCGAGCAACATGCCCGACCTCATCAGCTTGGCCGGCCCGCTCATGGTCGGCGGCGACAGCGCCGGCGCCAATCTCGCCGCCGTGGCGATCCGCCGCCTGCGCGGACAGGTCGCGGTCGCAGCCCAGGTCCTGATCTATCCGGTGGCCGATTGCGATTTCGAGCGGCCGTCCTACGCCGCCTATGGCGCCGGCCTGCCGCTGACGCGCCAGGACATGCTCTGGTTCTTCCGCCACTACGCGCCGGAGGCGCTCTGGGCCTCGCCGGATGTCGCGCCCCTGCGTGCCGGCGACCTGCGCGGACTTCCGCCGGCGCTCGTCGTCCTAGCCGAATGCGACGTGCTCGCCGACGAGGGGCGCGCCTATGCCGATGCGCTGGAGCGGGCCGGCGTCGCGGTGACCCGGCGGACCGCGCCCGGCGTCACCCATGGCTTCATCCGGCTCCACAACCTGTTCGACGTGGCGCGCGAGGAGGTTCGCGCGGCGGCGTCCTTCGCCGCGCTGGCCTGCGCCGCGACCTCCGACCTCCCACCGAACACCTGACGAGAGGATGCTGCGATGAAAGCCTGGGCCGTGGTCCGCAACAACGAACCGCTCGAATGCATCGAGGTCGCGACGCCGGAGCCGACCGGCTCCCAGGTCGTGCTGGCGGTCGAGGCCTGCGGCGTCTGCCATTCCGACCTCCATTTCTGGAAAGGCAGCTACAATCTCGGCGGCGGCAAGACGATGACGCTGGCCGATCGCGGCGTCACGCTGCCGCGCGCGCCGGGCCACGAGGTCGTCGGGCGGGCCATCGCCGCCGGTCCGGACGCCGAGGGCGTGACGCTGGGCGAGAGCTACATCGTCTATCCTTGGATCGGCTGCGGCCAATGCGAGGACTGCCGCAACGAGGACGACAATTTCTGCACCAGCCAGAAGAGCATCGGCGTCCTCCAGCATGGCGGCTTCGCCGGCGAGGTGGTGGCGCCGCATCCGCGCTATCTCGTGCCGGTCGGCTCGCTCGACCCGGCCCTGGCCTCGACCTTCGCCTGCTCGGGCATCACCGTCTACAGCGCGATCCAGAAGGTGATGCCGCTGGCGCCCGACAAGCCGATCGTGCTGATCGGCGCCGGCGGGCTCGGTCTCGCCGCCATCGCCATGCTGCGCGCCTTCGACCACAGGGCGATCGTCTCGGTCGATATCGATCCCGCCAAACGACAGGCCGCGCGCGACATGGGTGCGACCGCAGTGGTCGACGGGGCAGGCGAGGGCGTCTCTGAACGGATCATCGCCGCGGCCGGTGGGCCGGTCCGGGCCGTCCTCGACTTCGTCAACTCCACCGCCACGGCGGCCGCCGGCTTCGGCGCGCTCGCCAAGGGCGGAAGGCTGGTGAATGTCGGCGTCGCCGGTGGCGAGCTCACGCTCTCGCTCGCCCTCATGGTCTTCCGCGCCATCAGCGTCGTCGGCAGCAACACCGGCACCGTCAAGGATCTGCGCGCCGTGGTCGAACTGGCGAAATCCGGCAAGCTGCCCTCGATGCCGGTGACGCGCTTCCGCAAGGACGAGGCCAACCTCGCCATGGCCAGGCTGAAATCGGGCGAGATCACCGGCCGCGCCGTGTTGGTCGAGCCGGCGTAGGCCCGGTCCTATCAGACAGACCCGGCCATGATCCCGCCGTCGATCGAGAACGAGCTGCCGGTGCAGAAGGCGGCCTCCTCGCTGAGGACGAAGGCGAGCAGCGCCGCGACCTCCGCCGCCCCGCCATAGCGCCTGAGTGGGACCCGCGCGACCGTCGGCTTGGCGGCGACATCGGGCGCATCGGGTGCGAAACCGCGCTCGATGTTGTGGATCATCACCGTATCGATCGGTCCGGGATGGAGCGCGTTGACGCGGACGCCATGGGCCGCGCCTTCGAGCGCAGCGCTCCGCATCAAGCCGAGCACCGCATGCTTGCTGGCGACATAGGGAGCGAGCCCCGCAGCGCCGCGCAATCCGGCGGTCGAGGAGGTCAGCACGATCGCGCCCGCGCCTTGGCGCTTCATCAGCGGCATCAGCGCATTCAGGCCGATGAAGCACCCGCGCACATTCACCGCCATCACCCGCTCGAAATCGGCGAGCTTCGCCTCGCCGAACGGCGCGACCGTCCCTTCCGTGCCTGCGTTAAGGAAGGCGCCGTCGATCCGGCCGAAGGCTGCGAGCCCGTCGCGGATCGCCCGCTCCATCGTCTCTTCGCGCGTGACGTCGCCCGGCACGGCGATCGCCGCCTCGCCATGGCCGGCCGCGAGCGCGCCCAACAGCTCCTCGGCGACATCGGAAAGAACCAGCTGGGCACCCTCGGCCGCGAGCCTCGCCACGGCGGCCCGGCCGATCCCGCCCGTCGCTCCGGTGATCAGGATGCAGCGTCCCTCGAAGCGGCGCGTCATGGCGGCTCTACCCTTTCTGGCGATCGGGGATGTCGAGTTCGAGCAGGATCGAGCTCAGGCTCTTGCCATGCGGATCGAGCCGCAGCGACCGGGTCACGCCGCCACCGAGCGCGCCGTGCAGCACGAAGTTCAGCGCACCGAGCTCCGGCAACTCGTAGCGGACGACATCGCCATGGACGATGCCGGAAAACAGCGCCTTTACCCGCTCCGCCGTGACGTGCTCGGCCAGGAAGGCGTAATCGCCCGGCCCATGCGCGATCACGCTGATGTTGGAGATGTCGCCCTTGTCGCCGGCGCGGGCTTGGGCGAGTTCGATCAGGCGCATGCTCAGGCTTCCGTGAAATGGACGGTCGGCTTGACACGCTCGCGCGGGATCAGGGCTGAGGCGGCCGCGATCACCTCGCGCGCCGACCAGGCTGCGCCGCCGCCGCCGGCCGGGCCGTTGATCCAGACCGCCTCGATCTCGCGGCCGATGCGCTGGGCGTCTTTCAGCGTCGCGGTGCGCCCGGCGATGCGGGCGCGCACATCCATCGGCTCGCTCTGGCCGCGCGGCCCGGCATAGACGGAATCGACCCCTATGACGTCGCAGCGCAGTTCCTGCACCGGGATGCGCATGAGTTTCAGCCGTTCTGCCACGATCTCCAGAGCCAGCCGCGCCCGCCGTTCCGCGCCTGCGCCGGCATAGGAGATCTGGCCTTCGCCGATGAAGCCGTCGCGATAGCCGATAGTCACCTTCAGGCTGTCGGTGCGGGCCGTGCCGCCGCCGCCGCTCAGCCGGACGCGGTCGGGTCCGTCCTGCGCAAAGCGGGCGCTGGTGAAGTCGGCGACGACGTCGGGTTGGATGTAGCGGGCGGGGTCGTGCACCTCGTAGAGCAACTGCTCCTTGCAGGTGCGCAGGCTGAGTTCGCCGCCCGAGCCCGCGACCTTGCCGAGGATCGCCGAGCCGTCCTCGGCGACCTCGGCAAGGGGAAATCCGAGCCGCGCCAGCCCCACGACGTCCTTGCGCCCGGGATCGGCGAAATAGCCGCCGGTGAGCTGGCCGGCGCATTCGAGCAGGTGCCCGATCAGGGCGCCGCGTCCGAGCCTCGTCCAGTCGTCGGCGGCCCAGCCGAACTCATGCACCATCGGTGCGGTGAAGAGCGCCGGATCGCCGACGCGGCCGGTGATGACGATGTCGGCGCCCTGGCCGAGCGCCGCGACGATCGGCTCGACGCCGAGATAGGCATTGGCAGAGACGATGCGGTCGCCGAGATCGGCCGCGCTGCCCGGCCCATCCATCAGGGCAGGAGCCGTGGCGCGGACCGCGTCGAGCACGTCGTCGCCGAGCACATGGGCGATCTTCAGCCCGCCGAGCCCGAGCCGCCGGGCGACGCCGGCCACAGCCTTCGCGGCCGCCGCCGGATTGGCCGCGCCCATATTGCTGACGATCCGGATGCCGTTCTTGCGGCATGGCGGCAGCACCGCCTCGATGCGCTCTTCCAGCAGCCGGTCGTAGCCGGCATCGGGATCATGCAGGCGGGCCTGTTGCGCGAGCGCGATCGTCCGCTCGGCCAAGCATTCGAAGACGAGATAGTCGAGGTTGCCCTTCTCGGCGAGCTCGACCGCGGGCTCGATCCGGTCGCCGCCGAAGCCCGAGCCCGCACCGATCCTGATCGTCTTCACGTGACAGGCTCCGCGCGCAGGCTCATTCGGGCTCGATGCCGGCTTCCTTGACCAGCGCCGTCCATTTCGTCACCTCGCTCTGGACATAGCGCGTGAATGCCTCGGCCGAGACCGGCTGCGCCTCGATGCCGAGCGGGGCGAAACGCTGTTTCACCTCGGGGATGGCGAGGATGGCGTTGACCTCCTGGTTGAGCCGCTCGACGATCTCCTTTGGCGTGCCCGCCGGTGCGAACAGCCCGGTCCAGGAGGCGAGGTCGAAGTCCTTGACCGCCGTCTCGGCGATCGTCGGCAGCTCGGGCACCAGCGTGCTGCGCGCCTTGGTCGTCACCGCGATGGCGCGCAGGCTGCCGGCCTGCACCGAGGCGATCGCCGAGGAGATGTCGCAGAACATCGCGTTGATGCGACCGCCGATCACGTCGGTCAGCGCCGGCGGGTTGCTGCGATAGGGCACCTTCAGCAACTGCACGCCCGCGCCCTTGGCGAAGCTCTCGGCCATGACGATGCTGGTCGAGCTGCCGCCGGCATAGCTGACGTCACCGGGCTTGGCCTTGGCCATGGCGACGAGGTCGGCGACCGACTTCACCGGCAGGCGCGGATCGACGACGAGGAAATAGGAGAACACGCCGGTATGGGCGATCGGCGCGAAATCCTTGATCGGGTCGTAGGCGAGCTTCTTGTAGAGCGCGCTGTTAGACCCGTGCGTCGAATTGGTGCCGAGCAGCAGGGTGTAGCCGTCCGGTGCGGCCTTGGCGACGCCGGCGGTCGCGATCGCGCCGGTCGCACCGACCCGGTTCTCGACGACGATGGTCTGGCCGAGCCGGGTCGAGAGATACTGTCCGAGGATACGCGCGGCGGTGTCGCTGCCACTGCCGGCGGCGAAGGGCACGACGATTGTGATGAGCCGGCTCGGATAGCTCTGGGCCCACGCTTGTGCCGCACCTAACAGGCCGATCACGGCCGCCAGGATAACCGCAAAGACAGCCGCAGCTGATCGTCTCATCTCCAGTCCTCCCGAACCGCGGTTTGTTCAGCCGCGCCTTTGCGGCGCTGGGCTCGCGACGGCGTCGCCGGCGAACGGGAACGAGATTAATGGCGCCGGACCTGTCCGGCAACCTAAATGGTCCAATTATTTCAAATATCGTTCTTCAGCACGCGGCGACGTGTTTCGCCGCCCGCGATGGCATCGGCGCGGCGCCCGTAGCGATGTCGCGGTAGCCGGAGACGTGGCGGTCCATGCGCTGGAAGGCGGCGTCCTCGTCCTGCTCGCGGATCGCCTTGAGGATCACGGTATGCGCTTTGACGGCGATCACCCGCAGCTCCGGCGTGGTGACGTGCTGGTAGTCCATCGCGTCGCGGATCGGCATCGAGATCGCTTCCATCAGCGCCATCAGCGGCTCGTTCCCGCTGGCCCGGGCGATGGCGAGATGCCAATCGAGATTGATGTTCTTGTAGCTTGCGACATCGTCGACCGAGGCGACGAACGCCTCGTGCAGCTCCTCCATTTCGGCCAGTTGCGCCGCGCTCCGGCGCTTGGCGGCGAGGCCGGCGAGCGTCGGCTCGACCGCGACGCGGCATTCCAGCAGCGATTCCAGCCGGATGCCATGGGTGCGCACGAACAGCTCGACCGAGCGCGCGACCGAGGCGCGGCCGGGAAGGGTCACCATCGAGCCGCCGGTGCGTCCGACCTTGGTGGTGATCAGCCCCTCCGATTCGAGCACGCGCAGCGCGTCGCGCACGGAGGTCCGGCTCAGGCCCGACTCGGTGACGAGGTCGCGTTCGGTCGGCAGGAAGCTTCCGGGCGTGATCTGGCCCTTGACGATGAGTTCGCGCAGGCGCGTCGCCAGGATGTCGGAGGCCTTGGGCACGATGACGGGCGCGATCAGCACCGACGGCTTCGGATTCATGCGTCTTCCCCTCGGCCAGTGCGGCCCCGCGGGCTCAATGGTCCAATCGTTCTCTCACAGACCCATATAGGCTTCCTGGATGCTCCTGTCCGCCTGCAATTGCCGTGCAGGGCCAGAGCGCACGATCCGGCCATGGTCGAGGATGTGCGCCTCGTCTGCGATCTCCAGCACCTCGGTGACGCGCTGCTCGACGATGACGACGGTGAGCCCCTCGTCGCGCGCCAGCCCCACGACGATCTCCAGCACCCGCTCGGCCATCAGCGGCGACAGCCCGACGGAAGGCTCGTCGAGCAGGAGCAGCCGCGGCCGGCACATCAGGGCGCGCGCGATCGCGCACATCTGGCGCTCGCCACCCGAGAGCTTGCCGGCGAACTGGTCGCGCCGCTCGGCGAGCACGGGGAAGGCGGCCGTGACCTCCTTGATCCGCGCCGCCATGCCGGCGCGCGCCGCCGGCGAATAGGCGCCGAGCCTGAGATTGTCCTCGACGCTCATGAACGGGAACAGCCGGCCGCCTTCCGGCACGAGCGCGAGGCCCAGGGCCGGCAGGGCGTCGGCGCGGGTGCGGGTGATGTCCCTGTCGCGGAACCGGATGGTGCCGGCGCTCGGCCGCAGCAGCCCGGCGATGGCCGAGAGCAGCGTGGTCTTGCCCGCGCCATTGGCCCCGACGATCGCGGTGATCGCGCCGGTTGGCACCGAGAACCCGACCTCGTGCAGGACGTGCAGATCGTTGTAGCCGGCGCAGAGCCCCTCGACGACGAGTTCCGGCATCATGTGCGCCTCTTGCCGATATAGGCCTCGATCACCGCGTCGTCGCCGAGCACTTCCTCGGCCGTGCCCTGCTTCAGCAGCTTGCCGCGGTTGATCACGATCACCCGGCGCGAAAAGGCGCGCACGACCTTGAGGTTGTGCTCGATCACCAGGAAGGTGACGCCGCCGGCGTTGAGCGCATGGACCATGTCGATGATCTCCTGCACCTCGGTCTGGTTCAGCCCGGCCATGACCTCGTCGAGCAACATGATCTGCGGCCCCATCGACAGAGCGCGCGCGACCTCGAGGCGCCGCCGCTCGCCGAGCGTCAGCTCGCCGGCCCGGTCGCCAGCGCGCTTCGACAGACCGACCATCTCCAGCGCCTCGGCGGCTTTCGCCGCGGCAGCCGGCAGGCTGCGATGATGCATGAAAGCCCCGACCATGCCGTTCTCCAGCACGCTCATCGAGGTCAGCGTCTGCGAGATCTGGAAAGTCCGGCCGAAGCCGAGCCTGGCGCGTTCGTTGGGCCGCAGCCGCCCGATGTCGCGGCCCTCGAAGCGCACGGCCCCGCCAGACGGCGGCAATTGGCCGGTCAGCAGGTTGAACAGCGTCGTCTTGCCGGCGCCGTTGGGGCCGATGATGCTGACGACCTCGCCGCGGCCGACATCGAAGCTGACCTCGTCGACGGCGCGCAGGCCGCCGAAATGGCGCGAGACGTTCGCGATCTGCAGGAAGGGCGCGCCGCTCATCGCCGGGCTCCCCTGATCTTGGGCAGAACTCCGTGCAGGGCGCCGACGATGCCGCGCCGCAGGAACAGCGCCGTCAGCATCAGGATGAAACCGAGCACGATCAGGTTCGCGCCCGGCACCGTGCCGCCGAGCTCGGCCCGCAGATAGCTTTCGAGCGGCACGATCAGGAGCGCGCCGAGCAGTGGGCCGTAGATCGTGCCGATGCCGCCGATCAGCGCGATCAGCGCCATCTTCACGCCGATGTCGAACAACGAGAACAAGGTCGGCGGGTCGGCGACGCGCACATACATCATGTAGAGCACCCCGCCCATGCCGGTCAGGGCAGCGCTGATCGCCATGCCGGCGAGCTTCGTGCGCAGCACGTCGATGCCGCTGGCCAGCGCCGCATCCTCGTTGTCGCGCACCGCCTGCAGCGCATAGCCGAGCCGGCTGCGTGTCACCGCCGCCATGACGATCATGCAGATGACGAGAAAGCCGAGCATCAGCAGGGCGTAGGAGAGCCGGTCGCGGAAGATCATGTTCTGGAGGCCGAACCGGAACGGGATCGACAGGCCGCGCGAGCCGCCGGTGAAGCGGTCGAAATAGAGCGCGAGCGACAGCAGCACCTCGGTCAGCGCCATCGTCGCGATCGCGAAAAACGGTCCGCGCAGCCGGAACACCGGCCAGGAGCAGGCGACGGCGACGAGCGCCGCCAGCAGTGCCGCCGGCGGCAGCGCGAACCAGGGCGAGATCTGGAGCTTGAGGTAGAGGTTGGCGACCGTGAAGGCGCCGATCGCGAAGAAGACGCTGTGGCCGAGCGAGAACTGGCCGCCGAGCCCGCCGATGATGTTCCAGGCCGTCGCCAGCCCGGCGAACAGGAACGTCGTCGCCAGGATATTCAGCGCGAAGCTGTCGCCGGAGAACAGCGCGACCAGCCCGCCGAGGCCTGCGACGACGGCGAGCGTCGTCGGCAACTCGTGGCGCAGCGTCCTGACCCCGCCGGGCAGGCGAGCGACGAGGCGGTTCTCACGACTGCTCACGAAGACCCACCTCCTCGGCGCCCGCGACGCCGAACAGCCCCGACGGCCGCACGATCAGGACGGCGATGAACACGGCGAAGAGCACCGCATGCTTCAGCGCCGGGTCGAGATAGAACCCCGCCAGCGCCTCGGTCAGCCCGACGACGAAGCCGCCGACATAGGCGCCGAGCACGCTGCCGAGCCCGCCCAGCACCACGACCGCGAAGGCCGGCATGATGAAGTTCATGCCGATCTGCGGCGACATCGAATAGAGCGGCGAGAGCAGGCAGCCGGCCAGTCCCGCGAGCGCCGCGCCGACCCCGAAGGAGACCATGAACATCCGCTCGACATTGATCCCCATCAGTCGCGCCGCCTTGCGGTCCTGCGCCACGGCGCGGATCGCCTTGCCCGGCAGGGTCGCGCGCAGCCACCAGCCGAGCCCGATCGCGACCAGCGTCGCCGCCAGCAGCACGAGCAGGCGCGCGACCGGCATCTGCACCGGCCCGATCGCGACCGTGGTCTGCGAGAACACCGAGCCGACGCTGAAGCTGACGCCGCGGGTCGCCGCGAGCACCGCGTTCTCCAGCACCATCAGCAGGCCGAAGGTGGCGAAGACCTGCATCATCGGTTCGCCCTGCAGCGGTCGCAGCAGCACCCAGTAGACGGCGCAGCCGAGCAGGAAGAGCGCGGGAACGACCACCACCGGCGCGAGATAGGGGTCGAGCCGCAGCGCGAGCTGCGCCGCGAAGGCGCCGTACATGCCGAGCATGACGAACTCGCCCTGCGCGAAATTGACGATGCGGATCACGCCGAAGATCAGGTTCAGCCCGACGCTGACCAGCGCATAGATGCCGCCCAGCAAGAGCCCTATGGCGACGATGTTCAGGAATTCGGCCACTGGCCTCTCCCGGTCGAGGGCGGAAGGGGCCGCGCGGGGCGGCCCCGGTCGTCTCAGGCGCGCGGCAGGTTGACGACGCTCACGCCCGGGCCCGCGGCCTCCGTCGGGTAGACCGCCTTGACCAGCCCGCCTTGCCATTGCGCGATCACCGGCAGGGCGCGGGTGTTCTGCATCTTGGCATCGAACTTCGCGCCATAGCCGGTCTCGTAGGCGCCGAGCGGCCGGTCCATGGCGGCGGCTGCCTTGACGATCTTCTCGTAGTCGGTGCCGCCGGCGGCCTTGATCGCCTCGAACAGCATCTTCATGCCGACGAAGGCGTTCATGCCCTGCGGCGCGATCGGGTCGCGGCCGAGCTTGTCGCGGTAGAGCTTCAGGAAGGCGCCGGCGCCGGGTCCATAGGCTTCGCTGATGTCGGGGCGGGGGTAGGAGACCAGCAGGATGCCCTCGAGATACTCCTTCCCGAGCGCCTCCAGCGTCTCTCTGGTGTCGCCGACGCCGCAGAGCATCATCGCGGCGGGCTTGAAGCCCTGGTCGCGGGCGGCGCGCAGCAGCAGGTTGGTGTCGACGACATAGGCCGTGCTGATCCAGATGTCGGGCGCGGTGTTCTTGGCGCGCAGGATCGAGTCGGTCACGTCGATCGCCCGGGCGCTGTGCGAGCCGACGCCGAAGGGCACCCCGGCCTCCTTCAGCAAGCGCTGCTGCTCGGTCGCGATCGAGGTGCCATAGGCGGAATCCTCGTGCTCGACCCAGGCCTTGAGGTCCTTGGGCTGCTTGCCGAGCTTGGCGGCGACGAGCTTCAGCGCGCCCTCGACGGCGCGCGAGGCGAACTCGTTGCTGCTCGGCCCGGAGCGCACGAAGTTCGGCAGGCCCCGGTCGGTCAGGTCGCGGGCGAGCGCGTTGGTCTCCCAGTAGAGCTTGCCGTAGTTGAGCGCGCTCTCGCTGGCGGCGTTCGAGATCGCCGTAACGTATGTGCCGGCGAGGATGTCGACCTTGTCGCGCCCGACGAGCTGCTCGATCGCGGCGATGCCTTCCTGGGCGGATGTCGCATTGCCCCGCACGATCTGGATCTGGCGCCCGAGCACGCCGCCCTGGCCGTTGACCCATTCGGCCGCGAGCTCGTAGCAGCGCGTGACCTCGTCGCCATACTGCGCCATGGCGCCGGAATAGGGGTTCACCGCGCCGATCTTGATCGGGTTCGCCTGAGCGAAGGAGCGCCGCGTTCCGGCGAGCAGGGCCGCGCCCGCGGTCATATGTCCGAATTGGCGTCTCGTCAGCGTCATCTCATCCTCCCATGGATCTTGTTCTGGTTTTTTCAGCCGGCCTTGCGCCGGTCTGGTCTCAGGCCGCTTCGTCGTGCCCTGCTCCGCTCCGGATCGAGCGTGAAGACCGACCTGTCGGCGATGTGTCGCGTCGATGCGATCGCGACGCCGTAGACCGTCTCGGCTGCGGCGCGGTCGATCAGCCCGGCATTGAGGTCGGTCTCGACGGCGGCGATGTCGCGCTCCAGCGGATCGCCGAAGCCGCCGCCGCCGGGCGAGCCGAGCTGGAGGCTGTCGCCGGCTGCGAAGGGCACCTTCTCGGCCTTGCTGCGCATCGGTGGGATCCAGGTGCTGCCGCCGGTCGTCAGCGCGACCTGGTTCGGCGCGGCCGGGCCGCCGCCCTGGACGCCGAAGGGCGCATGATCCACGCGGTCGCCGAGGATCGAGACGACCGTGTCCGACAGCGTCTCGATGGCATAGTGCGAGCCGCAGCCGCCCCTGTGCAGCCCCGGCCCGCCCGAGCCCTCGCGGATCGCGTAGTGCCGGAAGCGGACGGGATAGCGATGCTCCGACATCTCGACGGACATGAACTTAGCCATCGAGCCCGGCGGCGTGCCGTTGATCAGCCCGTCCGACTCGCGGCTCGCGCCATAGCCGCCGGGATAGGGGTAGACGGCGACGAAATACTTGCCGGTCTCGGGATGGCGGCCGGAGACGGTGGCGACGCCGGTGGTTCCGAAGGGTGCGGCCGGCGTCTGGTCCGGGATGGCCTGCGCCAGCGCGCCGAAGACGACGTCGACGATCCGCTGCGTCACGTCGGTGGTGCCGCCGACGGCGGACGGGTACTCCGCCGCCAGGATGCAGCGTCGCGGGATCACGAAGCGGGTCGGCCGGAAGGCGCCGCCATTGACCGGGACCTCTGGGAAGATGTGCTTCAGCGCGACGAAACAGAGCGAGCGCGTCGTCGCGTCCGAGATGTTCATCGGCCCGACTGCGGCGGGCGAGGTGCCGGTGAAGTCGAAGACGAGATCCGAGCCCGACACTGTCAGCGCGAGCGAGACCGTCAGCGGCTCGTCGACGACGCCGTCATTGTCGAAGTAATCGGTGATCGCATAGACGCCGTCCGGGATCTCGGCGATGTAGGAGCGCATCTCGGCTTCCGAGCGCCGCATCATCTCGTCGATGCAGTCCTTCAGCGTCGCGACGCCGTAGCGCGAAACGAGGTCGTCGAGCCCGCGCCGGCCGAGCGCGAAGACGTTGGTCATCGCCGCGAGATCGCCGAGCAGTTGCTGCGGCAGCCGGACATTGGCGGTGATCATCGCCACCACCGCCTCGTTGCGCTTGCCCTCCTCGTAGAGCCGCAACGGCGGAACGATGATCCCTTCCTGGTGGATCTCGCGCGCCGTCGGCGCCCAGCCGCCGGGCACGCTGCCGCCCATGTCCATCCAGTGGCCGGTATTGGCGAAGAGCGCGAAGAGCTCGCCGTCGACGAAATGCGGCGCGACCAGGATCACGTCGTTGAGATGGGTGCCGCTGAGATAGGGATCGTTGGTGATCCAGATGTCGCCCGGCTGGAAGCCGCCGGCCGCCTCGGCGATCGGGATCAGCCTCTGCACGGTGAACTGCATGTTGGCGAGGAACATCGGTAGGCCGTAGCCGCCCTGCGCGATCGTCTCGCCGGTGACCGGGTCGTAGAGGCCGTGCGCGCAGTCGTTCGTCTCGGAGATGATCGGCGAGAGCGCGGCGCGGATGAGATGCAGGTCCATCTCGTCGGCGATCTGTTCGAGGGCGCCGCGGACGACGGCGAGCGTGACCGGATCCATCTCAGGCCACCTCGATCAGGATGTTGCCGAAGGCGTCGACGCGGGCCGACATGCCGGGCTCGACGACGCTCGTGGTGTCGGCCTGCTCGACGATGGCGGGGCCGTCGAAGCGCATGCCGGGCGCGAGGTCGCGGCGGTCGTAGATCGGCGTGTGGCGCCAGCCGCCGAAATAGACCTCGCGGTTGCCCTTGGCTGGGGCAGGGCGCTCCATCAGCGGGCTAGGCTTGCCGACGGGCTTGACCCGGACGCCGAGCACCGCAGTCTTGAGGCTGACCAGCATGACCGGGATGTCGCCGAGCGTGTTGCCGTATTCGCGCCGGTAGACCTCCTCGAACGCCTGAACCATGCGGGCATGGTCCCAGGACGGCTCCACGACGGCGCGCAACGTGTGGATCTGGCCGAGATAGGACATCTCGGCGGCATGGCTGACCGCGACCGTGTCGAGCGACGTGCCGCTGGCGGCGAGGCGGGCCTCGCCATCGGCGCGCTGTGCCAGCAGGACCTCACTGACGAAGCCGAGCGCGACCTCCGACAGCGGCGTCTCGACTGTCTGCGACAGGTCGTAGCGCAGATCGGCGACGGCGCAGCCGAGCGCGCAGAGCACGCCGGGGTGGGGCGGCAGCAGCATGGTGCGGATGCCGACCTCGCGCATGATCGCCGCCCCGTGCAGCGGGCCGGCGCCACCGAATGCGACGAGCGCGAAGGAGCGCGGATCATGGCCCTGCTCGACGGTGAGCAGCCGCGTCCGCCGCGCCATGACATGGTTGACGATGGTCAGGATCGCCTCGGCGGTCTCCTCGACGCCAAGCCCGAGCGGCTCGCCCAGCGCCGCCATCGCTGCCCGCGCGCCCTCGATGTCGAGCCTTGCCATATGCTTCATGCCGATCGGCTGGTCGGCGTTGATCCGGCCGAGCACGGCATTGGCGTCGGTGACGGTCGGCTCCGTGCCGCCGCGGCCGAAGCAGACCGGGCCGGGCACCGCGCCGGCGCTGCGCGGCCCGACCTGGAGCGTGCCGCCCCGGTCGAGATGGGCGATCGAGCCGCCGCCGGCGCCGATCGTGTGCACGTCGATCATCGGCAGGCGCAGCGGCACCCGGAAGTCGAGCTCGGTCGTTTCGGCGATTCGCGGCGCGCCATTCACTACGACGGCGACGTCGTAGCTGGTGCCGCCCATGTCGCCGGTGATGACGTGGCTGAAGCCGGCCTCCGCCGCTAGCCGCGCCGCCGCCATGACCCCCGCCGCCGGGCCGGAGCGGACGATGTTGGCGGCGCGCTGCTGCAATTGCGCCAGCGGGATCAGCCCGCCATTCGACTGCATCACCAGCGTCTGCTGTCCGAAGCCGAGTTCGCCGAGCTTGGCCGAGAGGTTGCGGGCGTAGCGCGACACCAGCGGCTGCAGATAGGCCTGCACCGTCGCCGTGCTGGTCCGCTCGAACTCGTAATATTCGCGCACCACGTCGCTGGAGATCACCACCTCCCAGCCCGGCCTGGCGGCCTGGACGATCTCGCGTGCCCTGCGCTCATGGGCGGGGTTGGCATAGGCGTGCAGGAAGGAGATCACGACCGCGTCGACATCCTCCTGCGCCAGCGCAGTCGCGAGCGTTGCGAGGCCCTCGTCGTCGAGCGGCGTCAGGACGTTGCCGCGATTGTCGAGCCGCTCGGCGACCTCCCAGCGCATCGCGCGCGGGATCAGCGGCTGCTGCACGCCGGTGAGGCCGTACATGCGCTGGCGGTCGCGGCGGCCGAGTTCGAGGATGTCGCGAAAGCCCTCGGTGGTGATCAGCGCGCAGCGGGCGCCGCGCCGCTCGATCACGGCGTTGGTCGCGATCGTGGTGCCGTGCAGGATCACGTCGAGCGAGGCGGGTGCGATCCCGGCCGCCTCCAGCGCGTCGATCAGCCCGCGGCTCGGATCGTCGGGCGTCGACGGGACCTTGAGCACGGCGTCCACGCTGATCCCGTCGCCGGAATAGAACAGGTCGGTGAAGGTTCCACCGACATCGATGCCCACGACCCCGCCCATCTCAGGCTCCCGCCTTGGCGGCTGAGCGCGGCAGCGCTCCGGCGATGGCGGCGTCGCTCCAGCCGAGCCTGTCCCTGAGCACGGTGGCGGTGTCGGCGCCGAGTTCGTGGCTCGGTTCCAGCGTACGGCGCGTGACGCCGGCGAAGCGCAGCGGCGAGTGCTGCACGACGATGCGGCCGAGTTCGGGATGCTCCTGCCATTGCAGCGAGCCGCGCGCATGCATGTTGGGATCGTTGACGACCTCTTCGAGATCGCGCACCGGCGCGCAGGGCACCTTGTTGGCCATCAGCGCCTGGAAGGCCTCCTCCTTGCTGCGATGGCCGGTCCAGTCGGCGACGATGGCGTCGACCTCGTCCATCGCCTCGACGCGCTGCTTCAGGCTGCCGAAGCGCGGATCGGCCGCGAGATCCGGGTGACCCATGGTGGTGACGAGCGAGCGCCAATGCACGTCGCCGACGCAGATGATCGCGATCCAGCCGTCATTGGTCGGATAGACGTTGTAGGGCGACTCGGCGAGGCCGCCATGGCGGTTGCCGGTGCGCGGCGGCGGCGCGTTCTCGGCGCCGCGCTGGCCCCAATACATGCCGAGGCTGGAGCTGAGCGCCGGGTAGACCGCGTCCTGCATCGCGACTTCGAGCCGCCGGGCGACGCCGGTGCGCTCGCGCTCGAACAGGGCGGTCGCGATCGCGCCATAGAGATGCACGCCGGCGAAGAAGTCGCACAGCGCAGGCCCGGCCTTGACCGGAGGCCGGTCGGGATAACCTGTCGTGCTCATCACACCCGCCATCGCCTGGACGGTCAGGTCCATCGCCGGATAGCTGCGATAGGGTCCGTCGCTGCCGAAGCCCGAGCTGCAGGCGTAGATCAGCCGCGGGTTCAGCCCCTGCAGCACGTCGGCGCCGAGTTCGAGCCGGTCCATCGTGCCGGGCGCGAAATTCTCGACCAGCACGTCGGCGCCGGCGACGAGTTCGCGCAGGGCAGCCTTGCCCTCCGGGCTCTTGAGGTCGAGCACGACGCATTGCTTGCAGCCGTTCAGCATCGCGAAGGGCAGGGCCGCGCCACCGACCACGCCGCGTCGGCGCAGCGGCTCGCCGCCGGGCGGCTCGATCTTGATCACGGTCGCGCCGGCCGCCGCCATCAGGAAGGTGGCATAGGGGCCGTTGTAGATCTGGCTGAGATCGACGACGACGATGCCGTCTAGAGGCTGCCGGGTCGGATCGGGTTGGTGGGCGTTCACGATGCGCGCCCCTGCCTGGCGTCGCGGCGGAAAGCCGACCAGCGATGCACCGGCCACATGTCCTGGTCCTCGCCATGGCCGATCTTGCCGTTGATCGTCCATTCGATCAGGCCGTTGCTGTCGATGAAGCTGTGGCGGTTGATGATGATGCCGCTCAGCCGCCTGCCGACGGCGACGAGGTCGCGGCCGAACTCGTCCTTCGCCTCGATCGTGATCGTCGTCACCCAGCCCTGCTCGGGATCGCGTTCGACGATGCGCCGGCCCGAGACGAGATCGCCGATCTTTCCGTCGCGGATCATGAAGCCGTAGGCGATCGGATCGGCCTCGTCGTTCCATTTGGTCACGGCGAGGAAGGCGTCGTCGGGCGAGGCGATGCCGGTGACATAGGCGCTCTTGCCCGGCCGGTGCTCGGGACGCGGCCCCCAGCTCCGGTCGCGGACGGCGAGGCAGTCGATCGCGATCTCCTCGCCATGCAGCACGATCGTCCCGGTAACGCGGCCGAACTGGTCGAAATGGTTGAGGTTCTTGAAGGAGGAATCGCCCTTGCGCAGCGGCCGCGCCGGCATCACCGCGTCGAACTGCAGGTCGAGCTTGAGCAGGTCGGCATCCTCGAAGCCGAGCCGGTAGCGCGTCAGCGGCTCCAGCGCCTTGATGCTGACGCCGGTCGGCAGCGTGATGTCGGTGAGGTCCTGGTCCTTCGGCAGGCGCAAGGCCGTGTAGTTGGCGGAGTAGGGCACCTCCCACGGCAGGGCGGCGTTGTCGTCCCAGATCCAGCAGCCGCCGGCGATTGTGCCGATATTCGGCCGCGCCATGCTGTAGAGCCAGCCGCCGAGCTTCAGCTCCGGCTTGCAGAAGGCGAACCAGCAGGTCTCCGTCTCCCACCAGCGATCGCTCATCTGGTCGAAATGGAAGCTGTCGTCCTTCGCCGTGAAGGGTGTGTCGAGTGCGGCGTCAGACATGGTCGATCTCAGACATGGGCTGTCCCGGCTTCGGTCAGGGGAGGGAAGTCGCGACCGGCGAGGCCGCCGGACGACGAGGCTGCGAGCTTGGCCTCCCGCGCCACGCTGCCGGCGAAGAAGGCGAGCGCAGTGGCGAACGGCACGCGGCCCTGGCGCAGCGCCTTGCCGAGCGCGGCCCGGCCGGCCTCGACGCTCTTCGGGCGCGCGCCGAGCAACTCCGCCAGCGCGGCGAGTTCGGCGTCCTCGACGACATGGCCGAAGCGGTCGCAGTCGCGCAGGTATTTCACGACCTTGGCCGTATTCTTGGCCGCCGTGACGACCGCCGGATCGGTGCTGGCCTCGGCGATGTCGTGCCTGAGTTCGTGCAGCACATGGTCGAACAGGGCACTGCGCTCGGTCTCGGGTGCGTTCAGGCGCGGCTGCGGTACGAGGACCGTTTCGGTCGCCTCGGCGAGCGCCGTCACCAGCAGCCGCCGGTTCAGCGCCCGCGAGACGATCGAATTTCCCGGCAGGCCGGTGACATTGCGGTGGCGGATGATGACGACGCGGTTGGAGACGAAGACCCGGTGATAGCGGATGCGCGCGAGATCCGGCGGCGTTCCCACGGCACGGCCGTAGTCGCGGAGGCGGGCGGCGAAATCGGGTACGGGCTCCATCACGCAGCGCATCGAGAACCAGGCGAGGTCCTCCATCGGATCGCCGGGATGGGCGAGCTCCCAGTCGAGCAAAGCGGTGAGATGGCCGTCGTCGAACAGGAAATTGCCCGGCCCGGCATCGCCATGGACGAGCACCGGCCGGCCGGCGGGCTCTGGCACATTCGCGTCGAGCCAGTCGAGCGCGAAGTCGATCAGCGGATCCTGCTTGCCGGTCTCGCGATACATGCCACGCCAGATCGCGAGTTCCTGCCGCACGCAGTCGGCCATCGTCGAGGACGGCTCCAGGCCGGTGATGTCGAGGCCCGCGACCGGCGTCCGGTGCAGCGTTGCCAGCGCCACGACGAATTCGCGGGCGATCGTCTCGCGCGCATGCTCGTCCTTGACCCGCCGGTAGTCGGCCCGGCCCGGCGCTCGCTCGGTCAGGATCGCCTGGCAATGCGGATGGATCGCGATGAGCTTGGGCGCCGGTACGGCGCTGCTCCTCAGTGCTCGGTAAAATTCGGCCTCGCGCCAGACCGTATAGGGCTCGGCCGAGGGCGGGCGCGGCGGCTGGTAGCGCAGATAGAGCGCCGCCTGCTTGCCGGCGGGCGCACGGACGTCCACGGCCCAGGATCGGCAGCGATTGCCGCCGCTGATCTGCCGCCAATCGGTGATCGAGCCGCCCGTCTCGGCCTCGATCCACGCCCGCAACTCGTCGGGCGTGGCCGGCCGTTCCGTGGCGGCTCGATGCGATGCGACCGGCCGATGATCCGGCTCTTTGTCCACCTTGGTGCGTTCCTTCCCGTGGTCGCTGCCACGATAAGAGGCTCGACAAGCTGGTGCAACTAAATTATCAGACCAATGAAAAGAACGATGAATTGAGGAGCGTCAGGGATGGCCGGTCTGTATTTCGAGGAGCTCAGCGTGGGGCAGGTGTTCCGGCACGAGATCCGCCGCACCATCACCGAGGCCGACAATGTCTGGTTCAGCGCGCTGACCCACAATCCGGCCTATCTCCATCTCGACGAGGAGTACTGCCGGACGCAGACCGAATTCGGCAAGCGGCTGGTCAACAGCGCCTTCACGCTCGGACTGATGGTCGGCATCTCGGTCGGCGACACCACGCTTGGGACGGCGGTGGCCAATCTCGGCTGGGACGAGGTCCGCTTTCCCAAGCCGCTCTTCCATGGCGACACGGTCCGGGTCGAGACCGAGGTGGTCGAGCTGCGCGAGAGCCGCTCGCGGCCGCAGGCTGGAATCGTCGTCTTTCTGCACCGCGCCTACAACCAGCGCGACGAACTCGTCGCCCATTGCAGGCGCTCCGGCCTGCAGCTGCGCAAGGCCGCGGCATGAGCTTGCGCTCCTTCCTCTTTGTCCCCGGCGACAGCGACAAGAAGCTCGCCAAGGGCGCGGGCTCTGGCGCCGACGCGCTGATCCTCGATCTCGAGGATTCGGTCGCTCCCGCCCGCAAGGTTTTGGCCCGCGACATGGTGCGCGATTATCTCGCCGCGCCGCGCTCCGGCCCGGCCGAGCTCTGGGTGCGGATGAACCCGCTGGCCGATGGCGGCCTGGACGATCTCGTCGCCGTCGTGCGGGCCGCTCCCGACGGCATCGTCGTCCCGAAGGTCGACGGGCCCGCCGATCTGGTGCGGATCGGTCACCTGCTCGACGCCCTGGAGCGGCGCGACGGCATCGGCCACGCGATCCGCCTGCTGCCGGTCGCGACCGAGACGGCCAAGGCCCCGTTCGGACTGGCGCATTACCACGACACGTCCCTGCCGCGGCTCCACGGCCTGACCTGGGGCGCAGAGGATCTGAGCACGGCGCTCGGCGCCAGCACCAACCGCGATCCGGAAGGGCGCTGGGCTTTCACCTACCGCATGGTTCGCTCGCACTGCCTGCTCGCCGCCAAGGCCTGCGGCGTCGCCGCGATCGAGACGCTCTACGCAGATTTCCGCGACGATGCCGGCCTGCGCGCCGACTGCGCCGAAGCTTCGCGCGAGGGCTTCACCGGCCGTATCGCCATCCATCCCGATCAGGTCGCCGGCATCAACGCGGCGTTCTCGCCCTCTAAAGCCGAGATCGACCATGCCGAGCGGGTCGTCGGCGCCTTCCAGGCCAGCCCCGGCACCGGCGTCGTCGGGCTCGACGGCAAGATGCTCGACATTCCCCATCTGCGCCAGGCTGAACAGGTGCTGGCGCGAGCGGCTGCGATCGCGGCGCGGCATGGGGCGGCCGCATGATGCTCGTAGGCGCGCCAGCCATCAGGACGCGTGCGGCGCGGCGTTTCGACGATGCCGCGCGGCTGGTCGGGCTGCTGTCGCCAGGCGAAAGCCTCTATCTGCCGGGCTCGTCGGCGGAGGTGCCGGCGCTCGTCGAGGCGCTCTGCGCCGGCGACGCACCGGCGCTCGACATCACCGCCAGTTTCGTGCCCGGCATCAACGCCGTCCCGCTGGAGCGCTTTCCGCACAACGCGACCTATGCCAGCAGCTTCGCGCAACCGACGCCGCCGGGCGCGCAGGTCCAGGGTCGCTTCCGGCATCTTCCGCTATCCTATGGCGGCTTTGCCCAGCATCTGGCGCTGCAGCGCTTCGATGTCGCTGTGGTGCACGTCTCGCCGCCGGATGCGCGCGGACTATGCTCGCTCGGCGTCGCCGTCGAGTTCACGCCGATCGTCCTGCGCACTTGCCGGCGGATCTTCGCGGTCGTCAATCCGCGCATGCCGGCGATTCCAGGCGCCGCGACCTTCGACCTCGCGCAAGCCGACGCCGTCGCCGAATGCGATACGCCCCTGCGCGAATACGATGTCGGCACGCCCTCGGTGCTGGCCTCGCGCATCGCCGAGCACGTCGCCAGCTTCGTCGAGGACGGAGCGACACTCCAAGTCGGCCTCGGCAAGACGCCGGACGCGCTGATGCGCCGCGTCGCCGATCGGCGCGGGCTCAGGCTGCATTCGGGCATGCTCTCGGACGCGACGCGGCTGCTCGCCGAGAGCGGCAGCCTCGACCGCGATTGGCGCCACACCAGCTGCGTCCATGTCGGCACGGCCGCCTATTACGACTGGCTCGCCGGCCGCGGCGAGTTCCGGGTCGGCGCCTGCGACCTCACCCATGCGCCGGCGACACTGGCGGCGCTGCCACGGCTGGTCGCGGTGAATGCGGCGCTGGGTGTCGACCTGTTCGGCCAGGCCAATCTCGAAATGCTGGGCGGGCGGATGGTCAGCGGCGTCGGCGGCGCGGCTGATTTCGCCCATGCCGCGAGCCTCTGCCCCGATGGCGTCAGCATCGTCGCCTTGCCGGCGACGGCCGGCCGCGACGGCGTCTCGCGCATCGTGCCGCGGCTCGACGGCATCTGCTCGCTGCCGCGCCACGCGGTCGATGTCGTGGTCACCGAGCATGGCGCGGCCGATCTGCGCGGCGCGACGGTTATGGAGCGGGCCGAGCGCCTGATCGCCATCGCCGCGCCCGAGCATCGCGGCGCGCTGCAAGACGGCTGGAAAGAGGTCGTGGCCCGCCTCTGAGCCGCGACTGGAAAGGAATTCAGGACATGAAGCGCGCCGAGAAGGTCATCATCAGTTGCGCGATCACAGGGTCGATCCACACCCCCAGCATGTCGCCGCATCTGCCGGTGACGCCTGACCAGATCGCGCAGGGCGCGATCGGTGCGGCCAAGGCCGGCGCCGCCATCCTGCATCTGCATGCGCGCGATCCGCAGACCGGTCGGCCGACGCAGAAACCGGAGGTCTTCAAGCAATTCCTGCCGGCGATCAGGCAGGGCTGTGACGGCATCGTCAACATCACCACCGGCGGCGGGCTAGGCATGACGCTGGACGAGCGGCTGGCGGCGGCGAAATGGGCGCAGCCCGAGATCGCCTCGATGAACATGGGCTCGTTCAACTTCAACATCTCGGCGGCGGGCGGGCGCATCCCGAGCTTCAAGAACGACTGGGAACAGCCCTATCTGGAGATGACCAAGGACTTCATCCTCTCCAACACCTTCACCCAGATCGAGCGCGGGATGACCGAACTCGGCGCGCTCGGCACGCGCTTCGAGTTCGAATGCTACGATGTCGGCCATCTCTACAACCTCGCCCATTTCGCCGAGCGCGGGCTGGTCAAGCCGCCCTTCTTCGTCCAGGCGATCTTCGGCATCCTCGGCGGCATCGGGCCCGAGCCCGAGAACCTGATGCACATGAAGGCGACGGCGGATCGGCTCTTCGGCAACGACTACTATCTCTCGATCCTGGCGGCCGGCCGCCATCAGCTTCCTTTCGTCACGATGGGGGCGATCCTCGGCGGCAATGTCCGTGTCGGGCTGGAGGACAACCTCTATCTCGGCAAGGGCCAGCTCGCGCCCTCCAACGCCGACCAGGTCGCGAAAATCCGCCGCATCCTCGAGGAGCTCTCGCTCGAGATCGCCACGCCCGACGACGCCCGCCGCATGCTCGTCACCAAGGGCGCGGCCAACGTCGCATTCTGAGGATAACGCCGATGCCGACCGACATCCCCGCCTATTCGACACCGGACGAGAACCGCCAGGTCCTGCTGACCAGCCGCCCGGCCGGCGTGCCGCAGGCCGGCGATTTCACCCTCGCCAGCAGCCCCGTGCCGAAGCCGGGCGAGGGCGAATTCCTGGTCCGCACGATCTATCTCTCGGTCGATCCGGCGCAGCGCGGCTGGGCCTCGGCCGAGGCGAACTATTCCGCGCCGGTGCCTCTTGGCGGTCCGATGCGGGCGCTCGCCGTCGGCGTCGTCGTCGAGAGCCGACACCCGGATTTCGCTGAAGGGCAGTTCCTCTACGGCTGGTTCGGCTGGCAGGACTATGCGGTGGCGACGCCGCAGCAGGTCATCCTGCGCGCGACGCAGGATTTGCCGCTCGCCGCCTTCGGCAGTCTGCTCGGCATCAACGGCGTCACCGCCTATCTCGGCCTGACCGGGCTCGGCCGCCCCAGATCCGGCGAGACGCTCGTGGTCTCGACGGCGGCGGGCTCCGTCGGCAGCTTCGTCGGGCAGATCGGGAAAAGCCTGGGCTGCCGTTGCATCGGCCTGACCGGCGACGACCGCAAGGTCGCGCTCTGCACAGACCGTTACGGCTACGAGACCGCGATCAACTACAAGACAGCGGCGCTCGACGCCGCGCTCGCAGCGGCCGCGCCTGACGGTGTGAACGTCTATTTCGACAACACCGGCGGCACGATCCTCGACACCGTGCTGCGCCGCATGACGGTCGCCGGCCGCATCGTCCAGTGCGGCACCGCCTCGGTCGGCTCGTGGAACCCGGTGCCGGCCGGGCCGCGCAACGAGCGCGAAATCCTGACCCGCCGGCTGGTCTGGAGCGGCTTCGTCATCTTCGACCACCTGGCCCGCTATCGCGACGCCGCCGACGAACTGGCCCGCCTCTGGCGCGCCGGAACGCTGACCTACGACACCGATCTCGTCGAGGGCATCGACCAGGCGCCGGGCGCGATCGCTGCGCTCTATGCCGGCGAGAACCTCGGCAAGAAGCTGATCTTCGTGGGCTGATACGCCCGCTTGCTCCGGAGAGCCCCATGGATATCCAGCTCAGCGAAGACCAGAAGGCGATCGACGCGAGCGTGCGCCAGATCTGCGCGCAGTTCGACGACGACTACTGGACCCGCTGCGAGGAGGAGAGCACCTTCCCGCACGAATATTATGCGCTGATGGCGCAGCATGGCTGGCTCGGCATCACCATGCCCGAGGAGGTCGGCGGCGCGGGCCTCGGCGTCACCGAGGCCGCGATCATGATGCATGCGGCGACCTCGAGCGGCGGTGGCTATTCGGCGGCCTCGGCGATCCACATCAACCTGTTCGGCCCGCACTCGATCGTGGTGCACGGCTCGGCGGAGCAGAAGCAGCGCTGGCTCGTGCCGCTGGTCAAGGGCGAGCAGAAGGCCTGTTTTGGCGTCACCGAGCCAGATGCCGGACTCGACACCACCAGCATCAAGACCTTCGCGGCCAAGGCGCCGGGCGGCTATGTCGTCCATGGCCGCAAGATGTGGACCTCGACCGGCCAGGTCGCCGACAAGATCCTGCTGCTGACCCGCACCACCGCCAAGGAGGACAGTCGCAAGCCGACGCAGGGCATGACGCTGTTCTACACCGACCTCGACCGCACCAAATGCGAGGTCCGCCGCATTCGCAAGATGGGCCGCAACGCGGTCGATTCGAACGCCGTCTTCATCGACGGCCTGTTCATCCCGGAGGAGGACCGCATCGGCGAGGAGGGCCGGGGCTTCGACTATCTCCTCGACAGCCTCAATCCCGAGCGCATCCTGGTCGGCATCGAGGCGGTCGGGCTCGGCCGCGACGCGCTGAACCGCGCCGCGCAATACGCCAAGGACCGCGTCGTCTTCGGCCGGCCGATCGGCAAGAACCAGGGTATCCAGCACCCGCTCGCCGAAGCCTGGACCTATCTCGAATCGGCCTATTGGATGCTGATGCGCGCCGCCTGGCTCTACGACAACGGCCAGCCCTGCGGCGCCGAGGCCAATGCCGGCAAGTTCCTCGGCGCGCGCGCCGCCTTCGACGCGGCGACGAAATCCGTCATGACGCATGGCGGCATGGGCTATGCCCGCGAATACCAGGTCGAGCGCCTCTTCCGGGAATCGATCCTGCCGCGGATCGCGCCGGTGACCGAGCAGCTCATCCTGTCCTTCATCGCCGAGCGGGTCCTGGGGCTGCCCAAATCCTACTGACGGTTCAGAACACGGCGTGGTCGCCGCGCTCGGCCACGGCCTCGCCCCGGATCGCGCGGGCGTAGAAATCGAACAGCGTCTCGGTGCCGGTCTCCGGCGTGGCGTCGGCGTCGTAGCACCCGGTCGCGGGATCGCGCACCAGCATCGATTCCGTCGCATAGTAGCGCCCGATGCGGGCCAGCTCCGCCTTGTCCTTCAGCGTCGGAGCGAGCCGTCCGAGCACGCCGAGCCCGAGGATGATCGCGTCGAGCAACGCCACCGGGACCTGCCGGAAGCGCGGCTCGCGCCCGAGTAGCGAGAACAGCGCCTCGCCCTGTTGCCGCGGCGTGATTGCCGGTCCGGTCCCGCCGATCGGCAGGACGCGGTCGTGGCGGCTCGCATCGTCGAGGCAGTCGGCGAGATAGGCGCCGAGATCGTCGTCGCCGATCGGCTTGCTGGCGGTCAGCCGGCCGTCGCCGAAGACGAGGAACGGCTTGCCCGTGCTCACCCGCTCGATCTGCCCCGAGAGCGACTTGAAATACGCTGTCGGCCGGACGATCGAATAGGTCAGCCCGGACGCGATCAGCGCCGTCTCGAAGGCGAGCTTCGCATGCTGGAATGCGAGAAGCGGCTTCTGCACGCAGATCGCCGAGAGCAGCACCATCTGCGTCACGCCGGCCTGCTTTGCGGCAGAAAGCGCCTCGATATGCGCGCGATGATCGATCGCCCAGGCATCGGCGGGCGCTCCGGTCCGCGAGGTCAGGCAGGAGACCAACGCGTCGAAACACTCGCCGCGAAAACCGTCCCTCGCCAGCGATTCCGGATCGGTCGCGTCGCCGAAGCGCAGGCTCGCGCCGGCGAGCAACTTGGTGCTGTCCGCCTGTCCGAGTCTGCCGCCGATCCCGGCCCGGGACCGGACCAGGCAGACCACCTCATGGCCGCGCCCGACCAGCGCGCGCACGGTCGCCCTGCCGATGGTGCCGGTCGCACCCAGCACGAACACCCGCCGCGGACGCGGCGAGCGGATTGCCGGAGGCTGGGGCGGAAGCGCGATCTCGGTCAAGCTCGGCAGCGGCGTGAAAAGCTCAAGGCCAGCAGTCTATAAGCCATCGGCGCCGCAGGCGCGAGGCAACTGTCTAGGCGGTGCAGGCAGAGGTTCGTTCGGGCAGCCAGCGAAGTGGCTGGGGGACTAGGATTCGAACCTAGACAACCAGAGTCAGAGTCTGGGGTCCTACCGTTAGACGATCCCCCAACGGCCCGTCGCGCTGTCGAGCGGCGTCGGGATTGGTGAGCCGGGGTCTACTCAAACCGGGCTGCCATGGCAAGCAGAGAATCCGCCGGTCCGATCGGCCGATATCGGCGCAGCTTGCCGCGCGAAGGCTGGCTCCGTGCCGGCATCATCGCGATCGCGGTGCCGAAAAGAAAAAGGGCCGCGTCGAGACGCAGCCCAAGTCTAGGGAGGAAACGCCCAAGGAGGGCGACGCAACATCTCTGCTGCGATGCAAAAGATTTAGGTGTCCTCGTCGCATCCGGCAAGAGGCGCCAAGCCGAAAACGCCGGCTTGCCTGTTCGTTTTTTAGGCATGCTGCTTCAAGAGGCATCGTTGCGGCATCAACCTCCGTCTATCGGCGCGTCATGCCTGCCTCTTCAGCCGCAAGAGGGACATAGCAACGCGCGAAGCTGGATGGATCGCGGGTTGACTGGCCGGTGAGACGCTACAGGCCGAGAGCCGGTGGCCGCCTGCCTCAGAGGCCGGAGGCTTCGCGCCGCCGCCCTCGATCTGCTCGTCGCTTGCGCAATCCATGCCGTCTTTTAGGCGTTGACAAGCGTTTTAGGGCTCTTCAAATTCATAGGTACACAAATGAATTTCGCGGCTGACGCTGCGGCGTCCGTATGCGACATCTGTCAACGCGCTCCGGGGCTCCTGCCACGGGCGAGACACGGGGAACTGCGATGACGATCGACCGTCGGTCACTTCTTGCCGGGGCTTCCGCCGGTGCTGCCGCGCTCTCCATGCCGGCGCTGGTACGGGCGCAGGGAGCGGGCCCGATAAAGGTGGGCGAGATCAACAGCTACACCGCCCAGCCCGCCTTCCTGAAGCCCTATCGCCAAGGCTGGGAACTGGCGCTGGAGCAGATCAATGCCGCAGGCGGCGTGCTCGGCCGCAAGGTCGAGACCGTGTTCCGTGACGATGGCGGCAAGCCGGAAGATGCGGTGCGCCATGCCGGCGACCTGATCAACGCCGAGAAGGTCGACCTGCTCTCGGGCGGCTTTCTCTCCAATGTCGGCCTCGCCATCGCCGACTTCGCCGCCCAGAACAAGCGCCTCTATGTCGCCTCCGAGCCGCTCTCGGATGCGGTCGTCTGGGCCAAGGGCAACCGCTACACCTTCCGCCTGCGCCCCTCGACCTACATGCAGGCGGCGATGCTGGTCGAGGAGGCCGCCAAGCTGCCGGCCAAGAAATGGGCGCTGGTCGCGCCGAATTACGAATACGGCCAGTCCGGCGTGAAGTGGTTCAAGGAACTGCTCAAGAAGGCCAAGCCCGATGTCGAGTTCGTCGCCGAGCAGTTTCCGGCGCTCGGCCGCATCGACGCCGGCGCCACCGTACAGGCGCTCGAGGCCGCCAAGCCCGACGCGATCTTCAACGTCACCTTCGGCGCCGACCTCTCGAACTTCGTCCGCCAGGGCAACACGCGCGGCTTGTTCGAGGGCAGGGCAGTCGTCTCGATGCTGACCGGCGAGCCGGAATATCTCGATCCGCTCGGCGCCGAGGCACCGGTCGGCTGGATCGTCACGGGCTATCCGCAGGCCGAGATCAAGACGCCGGAGCACGTCAAGTTCCGCGATGCCTATATGAAGGCCTATAACGACTATCCGCGGCTAGGTTCGGTGGTCGGCTTCGACACGATGAACTCGATCGCCGCCGCACTGACCAAGGCCGGATCGACCGATAACGAGAAGCTGGTCGATGCGCTGAAGGGCCTGAAGTTCCCCTCGGCCTTCGGCCAGGCCGAATATCGCGCCGTCGACCACCAGTCGACGCTCGGCGCCTATGTCGGCAAGACGGCGCTCAAGGATGGCAAGGGCGTGATGGTCGACTGGCGCTATGCCGACGGCGCGAAATACCTGCCGACCGACGCAGAGGTGAAGGCGCTGCGCCCGGGCGGCTGAGGCCTGCTTCCCGACCGGCTCATCGGCCTCCGTCATCCCGGGCTCGACCCGGGATCCATCGGAGGCCGCTAAGCTCTATGATGGATCCCGGATCTCCGCTTCGCTGCGTCCGGGATGACGGCGGAGCTTTGGCTTAAAGCGCGAGTTCAGCATGTTCGACCTCATCCTCACCCAGACGCTGAACGGGCTGGCCTCGGCCTCGTCGCTGTTCCTCGTCGCCTCCGGCCTGTCGATCATCTTCGGCGTCACCCGGATCGTGAACTTCGCCCATGGCTCGCTCTACATGCTGGGCGCCTATGTCGCCTGGACGCTGGTGACGCGTTTCGGCCCGGCTGAGGCGCTCGGCTTCTGGGGCGGCGTCATGCTGGCCGCGCTCGTCGTTGGGCTGGTCGGCATCGTGATCGAGATGCTGGTGCTGCGCCGGATCTATCAGGCCCCGGAGCTGTTCCAGTTGCTCGCCACCTTCGGCGTTGTGCTGATGCTGCAGGACCTGACGCTGGCGAACTGGGGCGCCGAGGACAAGCTCGGCCCGCGCGCGCCGGGCTTCAAGAGCTTCGTCATCCTGTTCGGCAACCGCTTCCCGACCTATGAGCTCTTCCTAATCGCGGTCGGCCCGCTCGTCCTGCTGATCCTCTGGCTGCTGTTCCAGAAGACGCGCTGGGGCGTGCTGGTCCGGGCCGCGACGCAGGACCGCGAGATGGTCGGCGCGCTCGGCGTCAACCAGCGCCTACTCTTCACCTCGGTGTTCTTCTTCGGCTCGGTGCTGGCGGGCCTGGGCGGCGCGCTCCAGCTCCCGCGCGAGGCGGTCAATCTCCATATGGACCTGTCGATGATCTCGGAGGCCTTCGTGGTCGTGGTCGTCGGCGGGCTCGGCAGCGTCACCGGTGCGTATCTCGCCGCTATCCTGATCGGCGTGCTGCACGCCTTCGGCATCCTGATCTTCCCCAAGATCACGCTCGTCCTGGTCTTCCTGGTCATGGCGGTCGTGCTGGTGGTCAAGCCCTACGGCCTGATGGGCAGGCGCCCGGTCGGCCAAGCCCGCGCCCATGGCCCCGCCGAGCCGCTCGTGCTGCCCGCCGACGGCGCCACCAAGCTCGCCGGCCTCATTGCGGTCGTCCTGCTCGCCCTCGCGCCGCTGGTCGCGCCCGACCACATCGTGCTGACGCTGACCGAACTCCTGATCTTCGCGCTCTTCGCCGCCTCCCTGCATTTCATGATGGGACCGGGCGGCATGGCCTCCTTTGGCCACGCCGCCTATTTCGGACTCGGCGCCTATGGCGCGGCGCTGGCGGTGAAATGGCTGGGGACGCCGATGGAACCTGCGCTGATCTTCGCGCCCTTCCTCGCGGGCATCGCCGGTGTCGTCTTCGGCTGGTTCTGCGTCAGGCTCTCGGGCGTCTACCTCGCCATGCTGACGCTCGCCTTCGCGCAGATCGCCTGGGCGACGGCGTTCCAATGGGTCGAGCTCACCGGTGGCGACAACGGCATCCTCGGTGTCTGGCCCGCGGCCTGGGCTGCGCCGAAACTCGCCTACTATTACCTGACGCTTGTGGTCTGCGCGCTCGCGATCCTGGCACTCAGGCTGACGATCTTCTCGCCGCTCGGCTATGCGCTGCGCGCCGCGCGGGACAACCCGCTGCGGGCCGAGGCGATCGGCCTCGACGTCATCCGCATCCAGTGGGTCGCCTTCGTCGTCGCGGCCTTCGCCGCCGGAATCGCCGGCGCGCTCTTCGCTTTCTTCAAGGGCTCGGTCTTCCCGACCTATATGGCGATCCCACGCTCGGTCGATGCCTTGCTGATGGTGCTGCTCGGCGGCGTCCAGACCGTGTCCGGCCCGATCGTCGGCGCCTTCGCCTATGCCGGCCTCAGCGAACAGTTGATGAAGGCGACGATGTATTGGCGCTTCGGGCTCGGCCTCTCGATCGTGCTGCTCGTCGTGCTGTTCCCGCGCGGCTTGGTCGGAGCCTCGCTCGTGCTGCGCGAGCGCTTGGGCAAACGAAACTTGGGCGGCGGCGACGACGCCCCGGCTCGCCTCGCGATGGAGAGCGGCCGATGAGCGCGGTCGCCGCCATGACTGCCGATGCCGCCGCGACGGCGAGCCGCCCCGTCCTCGTCGTGCGTGACCTGCAGAAATCCTTCGGCGGCGTGCGCGCGGTCGACGGCGTCTCCTTCTCCGTCCAGGCCGGCACGATGCTGGCGCTGATCGGCCCCAACGGCGCCGGCAAGACAACCTGCTTCAACATGCTGAACGGCCAGCTCAGGCCCGATGCCGGCGAGGTCGTGCTCGCTGGCCGCCCGATCACCGGCATGAAGCCACGCGATGTCTGGCGCATGGGCGTCGGCCGCACCTTCCAGATCACCGCGACCTTCACTTCGATGACCGTGCGCGAGAACGTCCAGATGGCGTTGATTTCGCATGAGGGCGGGATCTGGAGCCCGTTTGGCCGCGCCCGCGACCGACATCGCGCCGCCGCCGACGCACTTCTCGCCCAGGTCGGGATGGAGAGCCAAGCCGAGCGCGCCTGCGGCGTGCTCGCCTATGGCGACCTCAAGCGCGTCGAGCTCGCCGTCGCGCTCGCCAACCGACCGAAGCTCCTGCTGATGGACGAGCCGACGGCGGGCATGGCGCCGCGCGAGCGCATCGAGCTGATGGCGCTGACCGCCGGCATCGCCGCCAGCGACGGCATTGCCGTGCTGTTCACCGAGCATGACATGGACGTCGTCTTCACTCATTCCGACAGCGTCATCGTGCTCGATCGCGGCCGGCTGATCTCGCACGGCACCGCCGACGAGGTTCGTCACGACCCCAATGTGCGGGCGGTCTATCTCGGCTCCGGCGCCACCTCGGGAGGGCACTGAGATGGCCGCGCTGCTCGAGATCACCGGCCTCGATGCCTATTACGGCCGCGCCCATATCCTGCACGGCGTTGCGCTGACGATGAATCGCGGCGAGGTGCTGGCGTTGATGGGCCGCAACGGCGCCGGCAAATCGACCACGATGAAGGCGGTCATGGGCCTCGTCCCGCCGGCCGCCGGCACGGTCAGCTTCGAGAGCGAGCTCGTCCAGGGCCGCGAGCCCTTCGAGATCGCCCGCCGCGGCATCGGCTATGTGCCGGAGGACCGCCGCGTCTTCTCCGAGTTGACGGTGATGGAGAACCTTTCCGTCGGACAGCGTCCAGCGCGGACCGGCGCGCCGCACTGGACGCCGGAGCGGCTCTTTTCGCTCTTCCCCAATCTCGGGCGCATGCGCGACCGGCCGGGCGGGGCGATGTCGGGCGGCGAGCAGCAGATGCTGACGATCGCCCGCACGCTGATGGGCAATCCGAGCCTCGTCCTGCTCGACGAACCGTCGGAAGGGCTGGCCCCGGTGATCGTCGAGGAAATGGCCAAGACCATTCTGGCTCTGAAGGCGGAAGGCCTGTCGGTGTTGATCTCAGAGCAGAACTTGCACTTCGCCGGCAACGTCGCCGACCGCGCCGCGATCATCGAGAAAGGCATGATTCGCTTCACCGGAACGATGGACGAGCTGAAGGCCAACGAGGCGGTCAGGACGCAGTATCTGTCGGTTTGAAGTTCGGCGTCGCCGCATTCCGCCGTCATCCCGGACAAGCCGTGCAGCGCGCCGATCCGGGATCCATCGAAGAATGTCGAACGTTACGATGGATCCCGGGTCTGCGCTTCGCTTGCCCGGGATGATGGCGGAGTGGTGGGAGCATTCACCGCCAACAAAGCGCCGCCGACGCTGCGCCATTCCTCCGCCAGCGCCAGCAGGGCGCTTTCGATGAGGCCTTTTCTGAGCAGTTCCTCAGCCACTGCGACGCCGTTCGCCAGCGCAGCGGCGATCGCTGCCGGCGCGAGCGACCCGACATCGACCGTTACGAGCAGGTCCCCGAGATCGCTGTCGGGATCGAGTTCGCGCGCGGCGCGTCTCAGAATCGCCGCTTCCTGCACATTCGTCGCATTTGCAATAATGCTGGCTGCTGCATCGGCTTCCGCCGCGCTGCGCGCCAGCACCGTCACTGCATCGGCGATGCCGAGCGAGAAGGAACGGCCGCCCCAGCCGCTGGTCGCGATGCCGCGCACATGCTGCGCAGCATGAACATGCACAAAACCCTCGGGCCGCGGCCGCGCCAGCGACGGCACGACGCCGATATCGAGCGGATGACCGGTCGTGACATGGACCGCGATGTCGCCGCCATTGTTGACATAGGCCCGCTCGAGCGATGGCGCCGCCGCTAGCATCGCCGCCATGACCGTGTCGGCCACGGCACCGGCGACCGCCGCCATCGGTGTGATGTATTGCGCCCGGAAGGCCCAGCAGGCGCGCGCCATGCGCCGGGCCGTCGCCCCGTGCAGCGATGGCGGCTGATGCGACAGCGGCTGGCGCAGCAGCGCCAATTCGCCGGCGAGCTCGGCGAGCAGGCCGTCGAACGTTTGCTCGGCGGCGGCATAGGCGCGCTCGATGTCGTCCGGTGCGCCGAAGGCGGCGATGACGAGATCGCTCGGTCCCTCGTTCAGATGCAGCCGATTGCCGGGCAGGCGGGCTGAGCGATGCGCGCTCAAATCATGTCGCGCCGTAGCGGCCAGGGATTGTCCATCGCCGCGCCCTCGATCCGGGCCTGCCCGCCATGGGCGCGCAGGACCTCTTCCATCGGGACGATCTCGTCGGCATGGCCACCCGAGGCGAGATAGAGCTCGCGAGACAGGGTGAATTCGATCGGCGCGACCAGAGCCGGCGTCGGCACATAGCCGAAAGCGTTCTTCGGCAGCTTCAGCACGTCGACCATCACGGTGATGCCGCCGCCAGGCCAGACATAGACCGGCGCGCCGCCCATCGTGACGCGGGTCGTGCCGGCCTGGACCGAACGCGTCAGCAGCACCGGATTCTCGGTGACGCCGGCGCGAAGCGAGCCGCCGGCACCGGCCATGAAGGTCACGGTGCAGAGCGAGGGCTCGCAATTCTCGCCGATGCGCTCGACGACCTGGCGCACGGGAGCCGGCATCTGCGCCTCGACCGGCAGCAGGTTCTCGTCGAGCACGAAGAAGGCCGCGTCCTCGCCGGTGGTCGAGGTCATCAGCAGCCGCATGCCGGGCCAGGCCAGCTTCTCGTCGATCTTCTGGATGATCGAGAGCGGCTCGGTGATGTCGGTGCCGCCCCAGCCCATGCCGGGCTCCGCGACCTGGAAATAGCGGCCGGGTGTCGATTTGCGGCCGCGCACGCGGATGCCGGCGGGCCGCATGTCGAGCACGCGCCCAGCCTGGTGCTCGGTCAGCACGCCGGTGATGTGGTCGTCGACGACGATGACCTCGTCGACATGGCCGCGCCATTGCTGCGCAAAAATGCCGATCGTGGCCGAGCCGCAGCCGACGCGCATGCGCGCCTCCGGCTTGCCGTCGACGATCGGCGGCTGGCCCGCCTGCACGATCACGCCATGGCCGCCGTCGATCATGAGTTCGACGGCCTCGCCATTGGCGAGCTTCAGCATCGTCTCGCAGGTGGTGTTGCCCTCCTTCTTGGAGCCGCCGGTGAGATGGCGCACTCCGCCGAGCGAGAGCATCTGCGAGCCGTATTCGGCCGTGGTGACGTGGCCGACCTGCTCGCCCTGGCTGCGGATCGCCGCCGTCTCCGGGCCGAGATGCCGGTCGGTGTCGATCTTCACCTTGACGCCGCAATAGGAGAAGATGCCCTCGGTCACGACGGTGACGGTGTCGACGCCGTCATGCTGCGACGAGACGATGAAGGGCGCCGGCTTGTAGTCGGGGTAGGTCGTCCCCGAGCCGATGCCGGTGACGAAGGCGCGGTTTGCCGGCAGCGCGTTGCCGTCCCAGTCCTCGGCATTCTCGGCGAAGGGCACGACGTGGCCGCCGCCCTCGACGGCCTGCGCCAGCAGCACCACGGGGTCGGTCCGCACCAGCAGGCCGTTGTCATTGGCGTAGCGCGAGCAGGCGCCGGAGCGACCGGGCCTGATCCGGCACAGCACTGGGCAGGCGTCGCAGCGGATGATGCCGTCTTCGCCTTCGGCCGCGCCAAATTTGCGCGAGCGCTCGGCCAGGGCCGAGTCCGGAGCGGGCAGGGGATTGAGCTCGTTCATCGCCGCCTCACAAGCTGTCCGGCGCCAGCACGACCTTGAGCCCGTCCAGTTCGGCCGAGAACAGGATCTGGCAGGCGAGCCGCGAATTCGGCCTGACGTCGAAGGCCTCGTCGAGGCGCTCGACCTCCTCCTCCAGCGGCGGATGCAGTTTGTCGACCCAGCTCGGGCAGACATAGACATGGCAGGTCGCGCAGGCGCAGGCGCCGCCGCATTCGGCTTTGATCGGCAGGCCCCAGTCGCGGATGATCTCCATCAGACGCCAGCCTTCAAGCGCCTCCAACTCGCGCTCTTCGCCATCGCGATCGGTCACGCGGACATGCATCACGCGACACCGAGCTTCTTCTGCAGGGATGTCGAGGAGGTGGTGTACTGGAAGGTCAGCCGCTTGTCCGGGTAGACGTAGCGGTGGACCTTTTGCGCGGCGAGGGCGGCCTCGTGGAAGCCC
>JAESGJ010000111.1_pt1 | contig 136440 bp, 125 predicted proteins | sample 9266241 | NCBI WGS metagenome assembly JAESGJ01 (sample SAMN14514841, study PRJNA621669) | algae metagenome | isolation source: Brasilonema octagenarum HA4186-MV1 and co-occurring heterotrophs from wet... | place: USA: Manoa Valley, Hawaii | collected 2009-07-20 | reverse complement strand
GCAATGACTGCGGGGAGTTCGCCGCTAAGGTTTCGAATATCTGCAACCAGATGCCCTTCTTGGCCCATCGATTGAAGCGATTGTAGGCTGTCGTATAGGGCCCATAACGTTCGGGTAGATCGCGCCACGGCGTGCCCGTGCGCAAGACGAAGAAGATGCCGTTGAGCACCTTGCGATCATCCAGCCGCGGCCGCCCGTTCTTCTTGCCTTCCGCCCCAGGCAACAACGGCGCGATGATTGTCCATTCGGCGTCAGAAAGGTCGAAGCGAGCCATCAAAGCCTCCCTTTGGGAAGCCTTGAATCACTCCGCCTCATCACCCGCAAGGGGTTTGGGTACAGAACCTAGTCGCCTGCGGTTTCGTCATCGTGAATTTCATCGTCGACATGCTGTACGCCGTGCTCGACCCCAGGATCCGCCATGGCCACGCTTGAGCTCTCGATGCAGGACGAGGCGGCGCCCGTGCGCGCCGGCCGCAAGCGCAGGCTCGGCCTGCTGTTCTGGCTCGCCAGCGCCTGGGTCGCGATCATCCTTGTGCTCGCGATTTTCGCGCCGGTGCTGCCGCTGCAGAACCCGGTGGACATGGACATGCTGGAGCGCCGCGCGGCGTTCTCCGCCGAGCATTGGCTCGGCACCGACGGGCTCGGCCGCGACGAGCTCGCCCGGCTGATCTTCGGCGCGCGGGTGTCGCTGACGGTCGGGCTGATCGCGCCGATGATCGGCCTTGCGCTCGGCGGCGCGCTCGGCCTGCTCGCCGGCTATTTCCGCGGGCGGTTCGAGACGCTGGTGGTCGGAAGCATGGACGTGCTGCTCGCCTTTCCCCCGCTTATCTTCGCGCTGGCCGTCGTTGCCTATCTCGGCCAGTCCATTGCCAACCTCACCGTGATCCTCGGCGTGCTCGGCATTCCCGCCTTCATGCGGGTGGCGCGGGCGGCGACGCTGACGCTGGCGCGGCGGGAATTCGTCATCGCAGCCGAGGCGCTCGGTGCCAGCCATGCGCGCATCCTGTTGCGCGAGCTGTTGCCGAACGTGATCCTGCCATTGCTGGCTTTCTTCCTGCTCGGCGTTGCCGTCACCATCGTGGTCGAGGGCGCGCTGTCCTTCCTCGGGCTCGGCGTGCCGCCGCCGATGGCGAGCTGGGGCAGCATGATCGGGGAGGGGCGCGAGAGCCTCGACGTCGCGCCGCGGCTGGCCTTCCTGCCTGCGGCGGCGCTGTTCCTGACCGTGCTGGCCTTCAATCTGGTTGGCGATACGCTGCGGGCGCTGACCGATCCGCGTCAGGGGGCGCTGTGAGCACTCCGCTGCTGGTCATCGAAGACGTCGCGGTCGATCTGCCGACGCCGCGCGGCAAATTGCGCGCCGTTGATCATGTTGACTTGTCCTTGGAGGGTGGCCGTACGCTTGGCATCGTCGGCGAGTCCGGCTGCGGCAAGACCATGCTGTCGCGTGCGGTGCTTCAGCTCTTGCCGAAGAAGGCGAAGCTCACCGGACGCGTGATGTTCGAGGGACAGGATCTGGTGCGGCTTCCCTCGGAAAGCCTGCGTCGCTTGCGCGGGCGCGACCTTGCCGTCGTATTCCAGGACCCCATGACCTCGCTCAACCCGGTGCTGACCATCGGCACGCAGCTGATCGAGACGATCCAGGAGCATCTCGAGCTCGATGCTCCGGAGGCACGGAAGCGCAGCATCGAGCTGCTGGCGGCGGTCGGAATTCCGGCGCCGGAGCAGCGGCTCGCGCAATATCCGCATCAGTGCTCCGGCGGCATGCGCCAGCGTATCGCGATCGCGATTGCGCTGTCCTGCGAGCCGAAGCTCCTGATCGCGGACGAGCCGACCACCGCGCTCGACGTGACCATCCAGGCGCAGATCCTCGATCTGCTCGCGCGCGAGCAGCGCCGTCGCCACATGGCCATGATCATCATCACCCACGATCTCGGCGTGGTCGCCGGCCGCGCCGACGAGGTCGCGGTGATGTATGCGGGCAGGGTGGTGGAGCGCGCGCCGACGCGGGGGTTGTTCAAGCGGATGCACATGCCCTACACCGAGGCGCTGCTGGCGGCGATCCCGAAGCTGGAGACCGCGCCCCATACGCCGCTGCCTGCGATCTCCGGCCGCCCGCCGGATCCGACGCGGCCACTGCGTGGCTGCGCCTTCGCACCGCGCTGCCGCTATGCCACCAGCCGTTGTCATGAGGCCAAGCCCGGGCTGACCAGCGCCGAGGTGCCGGATCATCTCTATGCCTGCTTTCACCCGATTCGGATGGCGAAAGGAATCGACGCATGATGCAGCTTGCCGTGCGTGCCGAGCCGCTCCTGAGCGTCGATAATCTCGTCGTCGAATATGGTCTCGGCAACAAGACGGTGCACGCGGTTTCCGGTGTCAGTCTTGCGGTCGCGCGCGGCGAGACGCTGGGGCTCGTCGGCGAATCCGGCTGCGGCAAGTCGACGCTGGGGCGCGCGGTGCTGCAACTGCGCCGCGCCAAGTCCGGCCGCGTGCTGTTCGACGGCGAGGACCTCACCGCGATGGAGGGTGAGGCGCTGCGCAAGATGCGCCGACGCGTGCAGCTGATTTTCCAGGATCCGATTGCTTCGCTCAATCCGCGCCGTCGCATCGGCGACATCGTGGCCGAGCCGCTGATCATTGCTGGCGTCAAGGATGCCGCCGAGCGCAGGCGCAGGGTTCACGAGGTGCTCTCTGCGGTCGGGCTCGATCCCGATCTCGTGGCGGGCCGCCTGCCGCACGAATTTTCGGGCGGGCAGTGCCAGCGCATCTGCATCGCGCGGTCGCTGGTGCTCAACCCCGAGTTCATCGTCTGCGACGAGCCGGTCTCGGCGCTGGACGTCTCGATCCGCGCGCAGATCCTCAATCTGCTGGAGGAGATGAAGGCGCGCTTCGGCCTGACGCTGCTGTTCATCGCGCATGATCTCGCGGTGGTGAAAGCGGTCAGCGACCGCGTCGCGGTGATGTATCTCGGCCGGCTCTGCGAGGTCGGCCCTTCGGAGCAATTGTTCGCAAGTCCGGCGCATCCCTATACGGACCTGCTGTTGCAGGCGATCCCGGTGCCCGATCCGGATGTCCGTCCCGTCGAGGGTGTGGCAATCGGCGAGCCGCCATCGCCGATTGCGCCGCCGTCCGGCTGCCGCTTCCGCACCCGCTGCCCGCGCGCCGACCAGCGATGCAGCGCGGAGATACCGGAGTTGCGCGAGGTCACGCCCGGTCAGTTCGCGGCTTGCCATCACCCGCTGGCCTGACCTAAACCGGTTTGTCTCGCCTTGCCGGCCATGGCATGGTGGCGCGGCGACAAGAAGCATGCCGGGAGGACGCCGATGAAGAGTTTCAAGGTTGCCGATTTCAAGGCGCCGCTGCAAGAGTTCGACGAAGCCACGCCGCAGCCGTCGGGCACGCAGGTGCTGATCAAGGTGAAGGCGGCCGGCGTTTGCCACAGCGACCTCCACATCTGGGAAGGCGGCTACGATCTCGGCCATGGCCGCAAGCCGTTGTCGCTGAAGGATCGCGGCATCAATCTGCCGCTGACCATGGGGCACGAGACGGTCGGCGAAGTCCTGGCCTTCGGTCCCGACGTGAAATCGGCCGACCAGGGTGATCTCAAGCTCGGCGATGTCGGCCTCGTCTATCCCTGGATCGGTTGCGGCAAGTGCGCGACGTGCCTGGCCGGCGACGAGAACATGTGCCTGACGCCGCGCTCGCTCGGCGTTTATTGTGACGGCGGCTATTCCGACCACATGCTGGTGCCGCATCCGCGCTACCTGCTCAACCTGAAGGGACTCGATCCCGCGACGACCGCGCCTTATGCCTGCTCGGGTGTTACCACCTACAGCGCGCTGAAGAAGGTCGAGCAGCATTTCGACACCCCGATCGTGATGTTCGGCGCCGGCGGTCTCGGCCTGATGGCGCTGACGCTGCTCAAGGCGATGGGCGGCAAGGGCGCGGTCATGGTCGATATCGATGCCAGGAAGCGCGAGGCGGCGGAAAAGGCCGGCGCACTCGCCACCGTCGATCCCAAGGCGCCGGATGCGCTGGAGCAGTTGGCAAAGAAGGTGGGCGGGCCGATCCGCGCCGTGATCGACCTCGTCGGCAATGCCGCGACGACGCAGCTTGGATTCGACTGCCTGACCAAGGGCGGCAAGCTCGTCATCGTCGGCCTGTTCGGCGGCGGCGCGACCTGGGCGCTGCCACTGATTCCGATCAAGGCGATCACGATCCAGGGCAGCTATGTCGGCAACCTGCGCGAGACGCAGGAACTGCTCGATCTCGTCCGCACCAAAAAGGTGCCGCCGATCCCGGTGACGACGGCTCCGCTCGCCAAGGCTAACGAGGCGCTGGTGCAATTGCAGCAGGGCGCGGTGGTCGGGCGCACGGTGCTGACGCCGTAATCGATCGCTCTCTCCGGCGTCATTGCGAGCGTAGCGAAACAATCCAGAATCCCTTCATGGCGACAGTCTGGATTGCTTCGTCGCTTCGCTCCTCGCAATGACGAGGCAACACCTTCCTCGAGGCCTCCCATGTCCGCAAACAACGCCTTCCACATTGCCGTGCTCGCCGGTGACGGCATCGGTCCCGAAGTCATGGCGCCGGCCGTCGAGGTGCTGCGCAAGATCGAGCAGAAATCGGATCTGCGTTTCCGCTTCACCGAGGCGCCGGCCGGCGCCAACAATTATCTCGCCACCGGCAAGTCGATGCCAGACTCGACCATCAAGCTGTGCGAGGAGGCCGATGCGATCCTGCTCGGGGCCTGCGGCCTGCCGTCGGTGCGCTACCCCGACAATACCGAGATCGCACCGCAAATCGAACTGCGCTTCATCTTCGATCTCTATGCCGGCGTGCGTCCGGCTCGGCTCATTCCGGGCGTGCCGAGCCCTATCGTCGGCGCCGACCAGCGCGGCATCGATCTCGTCGTGATCAGGGAATCGACCGAAGGACTGTTCGCCTCGATGGGCAAGGGCGTCGTCACCCATGAGGACGCGCGCGAGACCTTGGTGATCACGCGCAGGACCTCCGAGCGCCTGTTCGAATTCTCGTTTCGCCTCGCCGAGCGGCGCAAGGCGCGCGGCAAGCCCGGCGCGCTCACCTGCGTCGACAAGGCGAACGTGTTCAAGGCGTTTGCGTTCTTTCGCGGCATCTTCGACGAGATCGAGAAGAAGCATCCCACCGTGAAGACCGACCGGCTCTACGTCGATGCCTGCGCCGCCATGCTGGTCAAGCGTCCCTGGGATTTCGACGTGATGGTGATGGAGAACATGTTCGGCGACATCGTCTCCGACATCACCGCGAGCCTGATCGGCGGCCTCGGCATGGCGCCGTCGGCCGACATCGGCGACAAATACGCCGTGTTCCAGCCTTGCCACGGCACCGCGCCCGACATCATGGGGCAGGGCAAGGCCAATCCGACCGGCATGATCCTGTCGGCGGCGATGATGCTCGACTGGCTCGCCGACAAACACGGCGTCGAGAGCGCGGCGGAAGCCGGGGAGGCGATCGAGCGTGCGGTGGACCAGGTCTATGCCGGCGGCATCAAGCCGATGGAGTTCGGTGGCAGCAACGGCACCGCGGATATTACCAAGGCGGTGCTTGCGGCGCTGTAGCCCGAAGAAAAAGGGGCCCGCAGGCCCCTTGTGTTTACCAGCGGCGCCAGTGGTGATGGCGGTGACCCCAGCCCCACGGACGCGGGCCGTAGAAGCGTCGCGGGCCGCCATAATAGCCGTAGGCGCCATAATAGTTCGGGCGCCAGAAGCAGCGGCCCCAGGGGTTGCAGACCCAGCGCACCTGATCGACGTCAGCAGCCGGGCCCTTTGCAATCTGATCCGCCTGCGGAATGCCGTTCGGCATCGCCGCGAACGCCGAGCCCGAAGCGAGTGCCGCACCGCCCAAGGCCGCCAGACCGAGAACAGCAAACTTAAGTTTCATCGCAATCTCCCTCGTTGGTTGCGAGAGAACCCACGGCGGATCAACTGGTTGCCGACGGGGGGCGGCCGCATGCGGATTTAATCTTCCTGAACAGAGGTTCAGACTCAGCGCCCCTGGAAGCTGGGTCTTCGTTTCTCCATGAAGGCTTGCCGACCTTCGCGGAAATCGGCGCTGTCCATGCAGGCATGGCCAATCGCCCTGATCGCCTCCATGTCGCGCCGGCTCTCGTCTTTCAGCACCTGCGCAATGGTGATCTTTGCGGCCTTGATTGCGAGCGGGGCGTTCTGCGAGATCGTCTCGGCAATCGTCATGGTCTCGCCCCAGAGCTCGTCGACCGGGAACAGGCGCTCGACGAGGCCGATGCGCAGCGCTTCAGCGGAGTCGATGCGCATGCCCGTGTACATGAGCAGCCGCGCCCAGGACGGGCCGACCAGCGACACCAGATGCTTCAAGCCGTCATAGCCATAGGCGATGCCGAGCTTTGCAGCGGGAATGCCGAACTGGCTGCCATGCGAGGCGAGGCGGATGTCGGCAAGCATCGCGACCTGCATGCCGCCGCCGAGGCAATAGCCGTCGATGCAGGCGATGGTCGGTTTGGGATAGTCGGCGAGCAGCGCGCGCTGGGCGGCGCTGCGCTTGGCATATTCCTCGGACGCCGCCGCGTTATGGCGCGTCTTCTCGAACTGGCTGATGTCGGCCCCGGAGACGAACGCCTTGCCGCCGGCGCCGCGCAGGATCACGACGCGCACCGTCTCGTCATCGCGCAAGGCCGTCAGCGCCTCGCCAAATCCCTCCCACATCTCCAGCGACATCGCGTTTCGCTTGTCGGGATTGTTGAAGGTGATCACGCCGACGCCATCGGCTGAGTACTTAATGATCTTGCCGTCGGCGTAAGGTGTTTCGATCGTGCTGGAAATCTCGGGCATTGCGCGCTCGCTTGTTGGCAAGGTGCAATGTGCGGCGGCGGCGTCACCGCGGTCAACGGCGGCAGGCGAGGAGGCTTGCATCCGCCTGTGCCGGTATTGCATGGCGGCCGTGCCGGGACGTTCGGAAGACGGGAACCGATGGCAACGAAAAGGGGCGGTCAGACCGCCCCTACAAGAAAAGGCCGCACGCGGAAGGTGCGCGCCCCAGGACGGATGCAAGAACATGCAATCCGGGTCTCGTTCAATCCGGCCGCGCCCCCGTGGCGCGGCGGATTGAAGATCGGCCGTAAAAACAGACCGTCGATCGACGTCAGGCTTCGTTCGCCGCGATCGATTCCATCAGCGAGACGAGCTGACGCTGCACCGTCTGGTCCTTGATCTTGCTGTAGGCACGCAGCAGGCGGAGGCTGAACGCGCTGTCAAGGAACAGCAGGCTCTCGACTTCGCGGGCCTTGTTGTCGCCGTCGTAGAAGAAGGTCACGGGCACATCGAGGGCGGTTGCGATCTGCTGAAGCCGAGCCGCGCCGACGCGATTGACGCCCTTCTCGTATTTCTGGACCTGCTGGAAGCTGACGCCGAGCTTCTCGCCAAGTTCGGCCTGCGAGATCTTCATCTCGACACGCCGCAGACGGATCCGCTTGCCAAGCTCAATGTCCGGCTTGCCGGCACTGCGCTGCTTCATTCTTTTCGCCGCTGCTTTCATCTTCGTTTTCACCTTTGTTCTTCGGTTGAAAATCCCCCGAAGAGCTGGGTCAGGGGTTCGCCCATGTACGAGTCCTTGAATTCATGCGGGTGCACGAACTCTTCCTTAAACCACGGGAAGCGAGCCGGACTGAAAGCTTCGATCAGCCAATCAATCATGTGCCGCACGCGCGGAATACGGCCGCTACCGGGATGGTAGGACAGCCAGATATCCAGCGGTCGGTTCAACTCGACTTCCAGTGGAATCAACTTCCCGCCAAGCGCAATCGCGTAGCTCGGGAAGACGCCGATGCCGGCGCCATTCGCGACCGCCCAGTAGTTGGCGCTTGAGACGTTGGTCTTCATGACCAGAAGGTCACGTTCCGATACGCCGGGAAAGAAGCTCTCGAAGGATTCCTTGGCGGCGAGCTGGTCGGCGAATTGCAGCACCAGGCGATGCTTGATCAATTCCGCTGCCGAGCGCGGCGCGCCATGCTTCTCGATGTATTTCTCCGAGGCCCAGAACATCAGATGCATGCGGCCGAGCCGCACCAGCTTGATGTCGAGCGCCGAGGGACGCGCCAGATGGATGGCGACATCGGCCTCGTGGCGCGAGACGTCGGCCGAGCGCATCGCGCAATGCAGGTCGACCAGGATCTTCGGATAGGCCTGCTGGAATTCAACCAGGCGCGGGGCGAGCCAGAACGTGCCGAGCCCCTCGGTGACGGCGACCCGCACCTCGCCGGACAGGGCGTTGGCCATCGAATCGCTGGCGCGCAGCACATCGAAGGTGGCGGCCTCCATGCGCTCGACGGCGGAGACCACCAGCGCGCCTTCATCGGTTAGATGGGTGCCGTGGACGTCGCGGGTGAACAGTGTGGTGCCGGTCTGGCGCTCGAAATCGTCGATTCGCCGGCGCACGGCGTTGATCGACAGCGACAAGCGCTCGGCCGCCGACCGGAAACTTCCGCATCGGACGACTTCGAGGAATATACGGGCCGCATCCCAATCCGAGAGGCCGCTGAGATTTGTCGTTGGGCGTTCCGCCAGAGGAACGCCCCTTTCCGCCAAGGAGTGCATACAAGTCCCTTCGGGTTGCTAAACTGGCAGAATCTGGCGCAAACCACAACCACTGCGGGTTGGGGGACGATGAGTTTTGAACCATCATCCTTACTACCTCGTGGGTGGTATTTAGATGCTGCTTGGGCTGGGAATCGGGTGGACTATTTGCCCGCAAGGGGGGTGTGGCGTGAGTTCCGTTGCGAGCCGCCAAATGGCTGCGGGATTATCGGCGCTGTCCGCAATGAATGAATTTGCGCGCGAGCCGGCATCGGGGCTCTCGATGGATCCGTCACATTGGCCCACGCGTTTGCTTGAAGACGGCTTGGAAGACAGCCGACAGCGTGGTGCAGCGATGTTGGCCGAAACCTCGGTTCCACAGCAGAAACACGCTGAAATCAGGTTCGGAGGCACAGTGGCCTCATGGTATCCTCGTAGCTCCATGGGGGCCGAAGAGATCGTCCCAATCTCGTCTCGCAGGCCGAATTAACGGAAAGAACGCCGGTGTCGCATTCAGACGAACAGTTGCAGTCGGTGCTGGAAACGCTCGAGGGGTGCCGCAGGGTTCTCAACGCGTGCGACAGCCGTGAGTCGGCCGAGCTGCTGTCAATCGTCATCCTCGACGTCAGGATGAAGCTCAAAGGAATTAACAGTGCCGATCTCAAGGCACTGTGCGACGAAATGCTGCGGAGCGCCGCGCGCGAGCCGCAGTCCCCCTCCAAGCAGACGCAGGACCAGCCCCGGCGTCCGCTGCTCCGCGTGGTGAAGTAGCCGCGCCGCCGAATCTCGCTTTTTGGCGAGGTTTGTGCGCGTCCCGATGCCGCATCTGTGATCGCAGGCGGCATCGGGAGGAGCCCTGGTTTCGTGCGCCTCTGTTGCGCATTCTCCGGCATCGGTTACACCAGAGCCGGTTCGGCTCCGGGCCGCGCCTATTCCCGGCGCGCCGCACCGGTGCCTGAGATGGCTCAGACGGCATCATGCAAAATGTTTCGATCCCGGCGGCGCTGATTGCCGGCCTCGTCAGCTTCCTCTCGCCGTGTGTCCTGCCCCTGGTCCCGCCCTACCTGATCTATCTGACGGGCGCCACGATCGAGCACGTCGAGAGCGACGAGCCGGCCTCGGCCTCCAAGCGCGCGATCATGATGTCGGCGCTGCTGTTCGTGCTCGGTTTCTCCACGGTGTTCGTCGCGCTCGGCGCCAGCGCCTCGTTGGTCGGCGGGCTGATTCGTGCCTGGTCGGCAGAGCTGTCGATCCTCGCCGGCATCGTCATCATCATCATGGGCCTGCACTTCCTGGGCCTGACGCGCATCGGCCTGTTGATGCGCGAGGGACGGCTGCCGATCCCGAAGCCGGTCGGTCTCTGGGGCGCCTATATCATGGGGCTCGCCTTCGCGTTCGGCTGGACACCCTGCATCGGCCCGATCCTCGCCGCGATCTTGTCGATCGCCGCCGCCGAGGCCACGGTGACGAAGGGAGCAGGTTTGCTTGCGGTCTATTCCGCCGGTCTCGGCATTCCCTTCCTGATCGCCGCTTTGATGATCGAGCAGTTCTCCGCGCTGTTCGCGCGCATGAAGGGCCATCTCGTCAATGTCGAGCGAGCCATGGGCGTGCTGATGGTGATCACCGGCATCGGCTTTCTCACCGGCGCGGTCTCGAACGTGAGCATCTGGCTGCTGGAGACGTTCCCGGCGCTGCAGACCATCGGATAGGGCGCAATCAATCCGGACATGCCGACGCGCTGCACGCGCCGGCATCCCCTGTGCGGTTGCTTAGGGCTTGAAAACGTAGCCCGGCGAAATCGCCGCCGTCTCCGGGATCGGCGGCAGATCGGCGAACAGTTCGGGACGGTCCTTCATGACCTTGAGGATGTGCTTCGGTTCGATATGCGCATTGACGTCGAAGGTCGATTTGAGGATGCCGAACCGGTACAGCCGGTCCTCGGCGCTCCACAGCGCACGGTAGTTGTTGGCCGACAGGCGGCGGTCCGCCTGCTGGATGTTGAACTGCATCGCAGTCTCGGCGACGTCCTGCTTGAGCCCCGGAATCCAGCGCGTGGCGACCTGGGCCGCCTGCTTCGGATTCTTGCGCATCCATTGGTCGGCCTCGGAAACGGCGGCGAGGAATTTCTCAATGGTCTCGCCGTTGGCCTGCACCCAGGGACGGAGCGCGACGTTGAAGCCGATATAGGAGATCACGTCTCCGCCTCGGATGATCTCGACCGCGCCGGGCACATCCTTGCCGGCAACGATCGGCCAGGGATCCCAGGCCGAGAACGCGTCGATACCCTTGGCGAGCAGGGCGACGGTCATATCCGGCGGCGGCGTGTTGACCAGCGTCACGTCATCCGGCTTCAGCCCAGCCTTCTCCAGCGTCGCCAGGATGTAGAGATGATTGATGGTGCCGAAGGAGGCTGCGATCTTCTTGCCCTTCAGCGTCGACAGGTCGCCCTTGACGATGCCCGAACCTTCGCGCGCGATGATCGCCATGGTGGCGTCTGAGCCGGCCTTGGTGGCGTTGCCGCTGAAATTACCGAGTGCGACAAGATCCATGCCGCGCAGCACGGCGCCGATCATGGGCACGCCGACCTGCACGATCTCGCTCTCGCCGGCCTGCAATGCGTTCAGGGCGTCGACGCCTGTCGCGTAGGGGCGTGCGATCGTGACATCGAGCCCGTACTTCTCGAAGAAGCCGCGCTCGAGTGCGATCGGCAGGCCGATCTGGTCGATGCCGGTGACCATGCCGGCCTTCAGTTTGGTCGGAGTCTGTGCGCTCACCGGCACCATGCCGGCCAAGAGCGCGATTCCAAGCAACAAGAGTCTTTTCATATCTCAGCCTCCCTCTTTTATCGGCCCCACGGCCGTCACCCAATAGGGGCGGGCGACGGCGTTGAGGTCCGTTCGTTTGACACCGCGTAGTTCGATCGAATGCTCGTCTGTTCCCGAGACGCGTCCAAATTGCTGAAATGCGAGCACGTGGAAGCGCTCCGGCGTGAACGGCAGTTCGATCTGCACGTTCACTTTTTCCGATGTGCCTTTCAGGTCGGGCGATATCTTTCCCGGCGCCGCCACCGTCAGCCAGAGTTGAAACAGCGCCCATGCGGCAATCGCGCCGAGCACGATGCGGCCCTTGGAGGAGCGCAGGACGTCGGAGGCTAAGCTCATGCCGCGCGCACCATCTGGAGCACGCGCGCCGAGAGTTGCTTGAAGTCGTCGTCCTTGACCAGGTTGTCCCAGACGCGGGGACGCGGCAGGTCGACCGCGATCTCGTCCAGCACGCGTCCCTTGGACAGCACGACCACGCGGTTGGCGAGAAACACCGCTTCCGGCACGTCATGGGTGATGAAGATCACCGTCGGCTTGCGCTCCTGCCAGATCCGGGTCAGTTCCTCCTGGAGCGTCATGCGCGTCTGCGCGTCGACGCTGGCGAACGGCTCGTCCATCAGCAGTACGGAGGGATTGTTGGCGAGTGCGCGCACCACGCCGACACGCTGCTGCATGCCTCCGGAGAGCTCGTTGGGATAGCGGTGCGCCGCATGCGACAGCCCTGCGAGCGCCAGATATTCACGCGCGATACGGTCGCGCTCGGCCTTCGGCACGCCGCGCATCTTCGGACCGAAGCCGACATTGTCGATCACGGTCTTCCAGGGAAACAGCGCGAACGACTGGAACACGACCCCACGCTCGGGGCCTGGCCCATGCACCGGCTTGCCGTCGAGCAGGATATCGCCCTTCGAATAAGGGATGAAGCCTGCGATCATGTTGAGGATGGTCGTCTTGCCGCAGCCGGACGGGCCAACCACCGAGATGAACTCGCCGGGCTCGACGTCCAGCGAGACGTCATGGACGGCGGTGACGTGCGCGCCTGCGTAAGGGTCGAAATAGGTCTTGCCGAGATTGCGCAGTGAAAGCGTCTTCATGATGTCACCAATCCCCAGCGTTGGCCGGTCACGCGCTCGAGCGGCGCGAGAACCCAGGCGTCCACGATGTACCAGAGCAATCCGAGAATGATCATGCCGAGCAGGATCTCGACGGTGGAGCCGGCGCGTCGGGCATCGAACATCATGAAGCCGATCCCCGACGTGCCGACGATCATCTCGACTGCGATCAGCGCGCGCCAGCCATAGCCGAGGCCGTTGCGAAGCCCCGTGATGATGTTGGGCAGCGCGCCCGGCAGCGTGACCTCCCAGAGCACCCGCGCGCGCGAGGCGCCGAGGCTCAGCGCGGCGCGCGCGAGGTCGCGCGGCACCGATTCAACCCCGAGCACGGTGTTGAGCACGACCGGGAACAGCACGGTATAGACGATGACGAAGGTCATCGTCGTCAGTCCGAAGCCGAACCAGATCAAGAGGATCGGCAGCCAGGCGATGTCGCCGATCGCCTGGAAGAACAGCAGCACCGGCCAGCAGATGCGGTGTGCCCAGCGGCTGGTGCCGATCAAAATTCCCAGGGGAATGCCGATCGCCATGCCGACTGCGGCGCCGGTCGCGAGCCGGATCAGGCTGTCCTGGAGATAGTCGGGCAGAATCCCCTTGTAGGTGAGCGTGAAGAACGCGCGCACCACGTCGGCGGGGCCCGGGAAGAACGCGCGTGGAAACACTCCGGCCTCGCTGACCGCGGTCCACAGTGCGAGCACCGGGATGAAGGGAATGATGGCGGCGAACCCCGGCCAGCGCCGGGTCAGGCGGGTGTAGCCGGCCCAGATTTGCAGCAGCAGATTCATGCGCGCCTCACCATGCCCCAGCGTTCGATGGTCGCCCGTTCCAGTGGCACCAGCATCAGACGGTCGATCAGCAGCCAAAGCACGCCGATCACGATCATGCCGAACACGATCACCTCGGTGCGGTAGAAATCGCGTGCGACGAACAGCATGTAGCCGAGCCCGACATTGGTCGCGATCATCTCGGCGGCGATCAGTCCGCGCCAGGCGAAGCCAAGGCCGGTGCGGATGCCGGTGACGATGTTCGGCAGCGCGCCCGGCAGCAGCACTTCGGTCAGCAGCGCCCAGCGTCCGGCGCCGAGCGATGCGGCAGCATTGCGCAGCGTGTGTGGAATGGTCCTGACGCCGAGCAGGGTGTTGTAGGCGACAACGAAGAACACGGCGTTGAAGATCACGAAGACGATCGCGCCGAAGCCATAGCCGAACCACAAGGTCGCGATCGGGATCCAGGCAATGCCGGCGAGCACCGAGAAGAAGCGGAACAGCGGCGTGAGAAAGGCCGCCACGGTCGGGCTCACGCCCATGGCGATACCGAGCGGCACGGCGGTGGCGATGCCGATCAACGTGCCGAGGCCGACGCGCAACAGGCTGGCACCGACATGGGCGATTAGCGTGCCGTCGCGGATCGACTCCATGGCAGCCCCGCCGACGGCGCCGACAGAGGGAAACACGCGCGGATTGACGTTGAACAGCGGGACGACGATCGCCCAGATCGCCACCAGCGCAAGCAGCGGCGCGACGAACATCGCGGCGCCCGCCAGCGAATTGACGCTGCGGATCCATCGCGACGATCGACCCTTCAGACTGCCCGTCACCTGCATTTTTCCTCCCTGGCGTTCAGCTATGCCTGTGCCGGCATTTCACGCTGTTCATTCCTGACATCGTAACCCTGTCTCGCGCGATCGCAGCTGCCGGTCTGCTGCCACGACCGCGATCCCGGGCGGGGCGAGGATGTAGGGCGAGACCTCAGCGTCACGGTCCACGACGTTTCCTCCTGCTCTTGGCGCTCGACGTCCTGGCCGCGCGCACGGCGGGCCCGTCCGTCTTGCGCGTGGCCGCGGCGATGACCGTCTTCCGGTTCGCGAGCTTCAATCGGGTGTAGCCGATCAGTCGTTCCATCGCGGCGCGCGCCTTCTCCGGGTTGCCGCTCTCGATGGCCCGCGCCGCTGCTGCGTGGTTCGGCAGATTGTCCTTGAACCAACCACCCGGGCCACCGACCGCAACGGTGAAGACGGTGCTCAGGATGGTGTCGATCGCGCTGCGAAAGCCCTGCAGGACCGGGTTGTGGGTCGCATCCAGGATGGCAAGATGAAAGGCCTTGTCGGCGGCAAGCGCGCTGGCCTGGTCTTTCGCGGTCTGCATCGCGGCCAGGGCCGTGTCGATCCGCCAGCGGTCGTTCCTGGTCGCGCGTTCGGCGGCGAGCGCTGCGGCCGCAGGTTCGATGATCGAGCGCACTTCCTGGATTGCCAGCAAAAGGTCGCGATCCGGTTCGTCCTGGCCGACGAGCCAGCTCAGCACGTCGCGATCAAGCAGGCTCCATTCGTGGCGCGGCAGCACCTGCGTGCCGTGGCGCGGTCGCACGCTGACGAGGCCCTTCGCGGCAAGCGTCTTGATTGCCTCGCGCACCACGCCGCGGCCGACGCCGAAACGGGCTTCGAGCTCCGGCTCCGGTGGCAGGGTGGTGCCGACGGGAATGAGATCCTGCGCGATCTCGCGGCCGAGCGTCGTCAGCACGGCGCGGATGCGGCCGGGCTTAATCGGTTTGTCGGCTCGGCTCGGCCGGGCTCGTGCCACTGGATCGTTTCTCCCTGCCGGCCTGTCGCAGCCGGTTCGTTGTCTTGGCTGCCCTCTGGCAGCTTCACATTCATCCGATGTTTAACATCGGATGAATGCGGCGTGCGAGCGCAATTGTCGCAGGGTTGGCGTGTTGCGCTGCGATATTTCCCGGGGTCCCGGAGTGGCTACCGCGTCTCGTCCAGCGCGCAGATTACGGTGCAGACCACGCCGCGCGGCAGGAAGTCGACGGTGGCCTCGCCGCCGAGCTGGTCGCGCGCGCTGCGCTCGATTAGGCGCGAGCCGAAGCCGCGCTGCACAGGTGCCGTGACCGGCGGTCCGCCGGTTTCGGTCCAGATCAGGCGCAGCCGCGGTTTAGAGGCATCGGCGATGATCTCCCAGTCCAACGTCACCCGCCCGGTCTCGTTGGACAGCGCGCCATATTTCGCTGCGTTGGTGGCGATCTCGTGCACGATCATCGACATCACGACGGCGAGCCGCGGCGAGAGCGGCACAGAGGGTCCGGCCATGCGGATGCGGTCGGGACCGTTCATCAGGAACGGCTGCAGCGCGCGGGCGATCACCTCCCGCAGCTCGGAGCCCGCCCATTTCTCCTGGCTGAGCAGATTATGCGCTTCGGCCAGCGCGCCGAGCCGCCCCTCGAACTTCATCCGCTCGTCCCGGCTCGCGCTGCGGAAGGTCTGCACAGCGATCGCCTGCATCAAGGCCAGCGTATTCTTGACCCGATGGTTGAGCTCGTCGATCAAGAGATTGTGCAGCATCTCACCGCGCGCGATCGTGGTCGCCATCCTGACCGCGAAGGTGAGCCCGGTCAGCAGCAGGATGCCGCCGATCAGGCTCGTGATCGCGATATTGCGCCAGAGCGGCGCGATCAGCGAGTTCTCGGGGAGGCCGGCCACGACCGTCCAGCCCGTCAGGCTCGACCTGGTAAAGGCAGATGACAGCGCCACCCCGTCGAGCGAGACGCTCGAAAGGGCGGCTTCCGACGTGCGAGACATCGTATCCTTGAGGACGCCGGAGGCCCGCTTGCCGATCATCTCGCTCGGGTTGGGGACGCGCGCGAAGACGACGCTCTTGGTGTCGAGCAGGGATACGGTCCAGAGCTGGTCCGGGCGCTGCTTCTCGACAAGTCCCTGGAAGATGCTGATCGGCGGGCTGAAACTGAGGTCGTAGATCACTTCGCCGTCGCGAAATACCGGAACCTCGACGGTGAGCTCCTGCCGGCCGTTGATCGCCTCGCCGATGAACAGGTCGGAGTATTGCGGCGTTTTCCTCGCAAATACTCTTTCGATTGTCTCGAGATTGCCGCGTGGCGGCAGGCTTGCGGTGTCTTCCGTTGCGGAAGAGAACAACAGCCGGCCCTCGCGATCGGAGATCAGCACCAGGCCGCCTTTGCCATATTGGTCGACGAAACCGAGCGCGATGCGGCGGAAGTTCTGGAAGTCGTCGTTGCGCAGCGCATTGGTCAGCGCGAGCACCTGCAGGCCGCCGGTCATCCGCTGTACCTCGGAGTCCAGAACGAGACGCATGCTGCGCACGTTCTCCAGGACCCGCCGGGTCGCGTCGCTCCGGTCCTGCTTGTAATTGTAGACGGCGATACCGACCGCGAAGACGATCAGCGGCAACATCGTTCCCGTGACCAGAAGAGCGAGCCGGACCGGCAGGGTGAGCTTTGACAAACGTGTAGTTCCCGGCGCCCCGGCGCGACGGCGCCGGACAAACGAAGCATAGTGCAGTGGCTCCGTTGTGCCACCGCATAATTGGTCGTGGATCGCGCCGGATCAGGCACTCCGGGGGGCGTGACGAGGTGAAGGTTGCGGTGCAGCAGATGGCGTAAGCGCGGGTCCTGCGTCGAACTGTATCAGCGGCCGGCTCATCATTGCCCGAGAGCGCATCCGAATCTGACTTCCGTCCCGCCGCGTATTTTCATACGCTTGCCTCTCGCAAGCCGCATAACGGCTGCGCTCACGGCCCGGCGACAGGGCCGGGGCATCAAAGGGAGGGGAGACGATGAAGCGAAGATCATTTCTCGCTGGTATCGGGGCGACCACTGCAGCGGCTGCGATCGGCATGCCGTCGATCCTCAGGGCACAGGCGCCGATCACGCTGAACGGAGCCGTGCAGTTCAACGACGACCACGCCTTCAATCGGGCACTGCTCCGGTTCGAGGAACTGGTGAAGAAGTATTACGGCAAGCCCGTCAACTTCACCCTGCATAGGAACTCATCGCTCGGCCTCGAGAAGCAGTATTTCGAATACATGTCGCAGGGCAAGGCGGTCGATTACGGCATCGTCTCGCCGGCTCATATGTCGACCTTCGCAAAGGCGGCGCCGTTCATCGACGCTCCCTTCGTCTTCAAGGGCATCGAGCACATGAACAAGGTCGTCGAGGCCAATATCCTGGCGCCGATCGCCGATGAAGTCGCGGCGAAAGCCGAAGTCGTCCTGATCGGCTATTCCGGTGGCGGCATCCGCAACATCTTCGCCAACAAGCCGCTCAAGAATCTCGCCGATCTCAAGGGTCTCAAGGTTCGGGTGCAGGGCGCGCCGATCTGGTCGAAGACTTTTGCGGCAGTCGGCATGAGTCCGACGGTGATCGCCTACAACGAAATCTACAACGCGATCCAGAACGGCGTGATTTCGGCCGGTGAAAACGAGGCGGCCGGCGTCGAAGCGATGAAGTTCTACGAAGTGGCCCCGCATCTCAACCTGACCCAGCACGCCGTATCGATCCGGCCGATCTGCTTCTCGGTGAAGACGCTGAAGACGCTGCCGAAGGAGCTGCAGGACGCGATCATGAAGGCCGGCAAGGAGGCTGGCGACTACGGCCGTCAGCTCGAGTCGAGCGAAGAGGTCGTCAAGCTCGACACGCTCGAAAAGGCCGGCAAGCTCAAGCGCGTCCCATTCGAGGAGCGCGACGCGATGAAAAAGCTCGCCGACCCCGTGATGGCCACCTACGCCAAGGAAATCGGCGCCGAGGGCATCTTCGAGAAGATCAACGTCGTCTGAGGCCTTTGCGTCCGCCGACAGCAACTCCGGGCAAGCCCTGCTTCTTGCCCGGATGTAGCGGATGTCATGCCGCACGGAGCTCCGATGTCTGAAATGCCCGTTTCGTCCGTGCCGTCGCTGTGGCGTCGCATGTCGGCCGCCTATGCCACATTGCTGGAATTCCTGCTGGCCGCCTGCGTCGGCATTCTTGTCATTCCGGTCACGCTGCAAATCGTCTCGCGCTATACGCCGTTCATTCCGTCCTACATCTGGACGGAGGAAATGGCGCGGTTCCTGTTCGTCTGGACGATCATGATCGGCGCAATGGTCGGCGTGCGGGAGGCGCAGCATTTCGAGGTCGACGTGTGGCCCGACCTGTCGCGGCGGTCGGAGGCTGCGGTGCGGATTTTGGCGCGGCTTGGCGTGCTGGCGCTGGCCCTCGTATTCGTGTGGGCCGGAATCGAATTCACACGCTTCGCCTGGAACAGGACGTCGGAACTGGCGGATCTGCCGCTCTGGCTGATTCACGTCGCCTGGCCTGTCGCCGGCGCGACATGGATCGTCTTCGCCGGCGAGCAGATCGTCGATGAAATGCGCATTCTGGCTGGGGCAGAGCGATGAGCGGCAACGTACTTTCTGCCGGACAGGCCGCCATGGTGCTGTTCGGGGTCTTCGTCGGCCTGCTGATCGTGCGCGTGCCGGTCGCCTTTGCGCTCGGTCTTGCCTGCGTGCCGATCCTGCTGATCGAGCCGCATTTGTCGATGATGATGCTCGCGCAGGAGACCTTCAATGCGTACAATTCGTTCATCCTGCTGGCGGTGCCGTTCTTCCTCTTGACGGCAAACCTGATGAGCATCGGCGGTATTACCGACCGTCTGGTGGCGCTGTCGCGCTCGATGGTCGGGCACTGGCCGGGCTCCCTGGCGCAGATCAACGTCGTGCTGTCGGTGTTCTTTGCCGGCATCTCCGGCTCCTCCACCGCCGATGCGGCGAGCCAGTCCAAGATCTTCATCGATGCGCAGACCAGGGAGGGCTACGATCTCTCGTTCTCCATCGCCATCACGGCGGTGTCGGCCGTTCTGGCGGTCATCATCCCGCCGTCGATCCTCATGATCGTGTGGGGCGGGCTGATCTCGACCTCGATTGCGGCGATGTATCTCGCCGGCATCGTGCCGGGCCTGCTGATCGCGGGCGCTCAGATGGCGACGGTGCACATCTATGCGGTGCGCCGCGGCTACCCCACCTATCCGAAGGCAAGCTGGGTCGAGATGCGGTGCGCCATCTGGCAGTCGATACCGGCCTTGATGACACCCTTCATCATCGTCGGCGGCATTCTGCTTGGGTGGTTCACCGCGACCGAATCCGCCTGCGTCGCGGTGCTTTATTCCGTAGTGCTTTCGGCGTTCTTCTATCGCGAGACGGGGATACGCGAACTGTACAAGGCGCTGCTTGATACCGGTCGTCTTGCCGGCGTCGCGCTGTTCTGCGTCGGCACCGCCAGTGCGTTCGGCTGGCTGCTCGCCTACTACAAAATTCCGCAGGAGCTGCTGGCCAACGTCTCGACATGGGGCATGGGCGCTGTTTCAGCCGGCTTTTTCATCGCCTTCTGCTTCCTGGTGGTGGGCTGCTTCCTCGATGCCATCCCGGCCATCATCATTGTCGGGACCGTGCTGGAGCCGCTGGCCAAGTCGGTCGATCTCCATCCGGTCCAGTTCGCGATCATTTCGATCGTGTCGCTGGCCTTTGGCCTGGTGACGCCGCCCTATGGCCTGTGTCTGATGATCGCCTGCTCGATCGCAGGCGTGAGGCTTCGCTATGCGCTGAAGGACACGGTCATCATGCTGATTCCGATGCTGCTCGTGCTGGCGGCGCTCATCGTCTGGCCGAGCGTATCGCTGTTCTTGCCGCGTTTGATCGTGCCCGAAATGCTCAAATGAGCAGCGGCGAGTGAGCTTCAGGGAATGTGATCCCGCGGACGACCGCCGCGGGATCGAGGCGACCGCTACAGGTTGCTCTCGGTGATCGCGGCATAGACCATGCTGCGGAGCTCGCGCCGGATCGGGTAGGCGCTCGAGGGTAGCACCTGCGTCATGAAGATCGCGATCAGCTCCTCGGCCGGATCGATCCAGAACGAGGTGGTGGCCGCGCCGCCCCAATTGTATTCGCCGGGGCTACCGGCGATCAGCGTTTCTGCCGGTCGCATGGTCACGGCGAAGCCGAGACCAAAACCGATGCCGTTATAGGCCGCTTCCGAGAACAGCGAGCGCGATACTTCCGGCAGCGAACGACCGCCGGGAATGTGGTTGCTCGTCATCAGCGCCAGCGTCTTCGGCCCGATCAGCCTGACGCCGCCGAGCTCGCCGCCGTTGAGCAGCGCGCGGCAGAAGGTGAGATAGTCGGCGACGGTGGAGCAGAGGCCGCCGCCCCCCGAAATGAACGAGGGCGGGGTGAGGAACGAGCTCGTCGCCGGATCGTCCTGGAGCGTCAAGCCTTCGCGGCGCTGTCCGGCATGGAAGGTCATGCCGCCGCCGGGATCGGCGGAATAGCAGGCCGCGAAGCGGTGCGCCTTGGAGGCCGGGACGTGGAAATCGGTGTCGGTCATGCCGAGCGGATCGAGGATGCGTGACTTGAGGAACTGCTCGAACGGCATGCCCGAGATCTTGCCGACGAGATAGCCGAGCACGTCGGTCGCGACCGAGTAGTTCCAGGCTTCGCCAGGGGAGAATTCGAGCGGAATCTTCGCCAGCGACTCGATCATCGTTTGAAGCGTGCCGGCCTTCTCGACCTCGCCGATCTTTTCTGCGCGGTAGGCGGCATCCACGTTGGAGCGCTGCTGGAAACCGTAGGTGAGGCCGGCGGTGTGGCGCAGCAGGTCGACGATCAGCATTGGCCGGGATGGCGGTCGGGTCAGGAAAGCCGGATAAGTGCCGGCGACGAAGACGCCGAGATCCTTCCATTCCGGAATGTATTTGGCGACGGGCTCGTCGATCGCGACGAGGCCTTGTTCGACCAGCATCATGAAGGCCACGCTGGTGAGCGGCTTGGTCATGGAATAGATGCGGTAGATGGTGTCGTCCTTGACCGGCAGCTTGCGCTCGACGTCGGCAAAGCCCTGAACCGAGCTGTGAGCGACCTTGCCCCGGCGGTAGACCAGAAGATGCGTGCCCGGGAAGCGGCCGGCATCGATGTACCGGTTCTTCAGATGCGCATCGACACGGTCGAGCGCGGCCTTGGACATGCCGACGGATTCGGGCGAAGCGGGGGTGGGCGCGAGCATCAGTTCCTCCGGGCAGTTTTGTCGGTCCGTTGATAGCCAAATGACGGCCCCATTCCAAGCCACTCGCGCTTAACGCGGGCAGGCCGGCTGGTGTAGGCTGCGCCCTGGAACGCCTCCAGGGAGCCCCAAGGGCCTCCAAGGCCAACGAGAAAACGCAGGGCAAATGCAACATGACCCAGTTCAACGAGACTGATCTCACTGAAGCCGTCGTCAAGAGCTTCGATAACACCCCTAATCCGCGCGCGAAATTCCTGCTGCAGGAGCTGGTGAAGTCGCTGCACGATTACGTGAGCAAGACGGGTCTGACCTTCGAGGAATGGGACTACGCCATCGATTTCCTGACCCGCACCGGGCAGAAGTGCACCGACACCCGTCAGGAGTTCATCCTGCTATCCGACGTGCTCGGCGTCTCGATGCTGGTCGACGCGGTCAACCATCGCGACCGCGAAGGCGCCACCCAGACCACGGTGCTCGGCCCGTTTTATGTCGGCGAGCACAAGGTGACCGCGCACGGCACCGACATCTCGCCGAACAACCAAACCGGCGAGCGGATGTTCGTGCAGAGTCGCGTCACCGACCTGAAGGGCAACCCGCTGGCCAATGTCCCCGTCGACGTCTGGCATGCCGACGACGACGGCTTCTACGACTCCCAGAAACCGAACTATGACGAGGTCGGCGCTTCGGCGCGGGCGCGCTTCATCACCGACAGCGACGGCCGTTTCTTCTTCCGGACCATATTGCCGTGCAGCTATCCGATCCCGACCGACGGCCCGGTCGGCGAGATGATCGTGCAGACCAAGCGTCATCCGATGCGCCCGGCGCATGTGCACTTCCTGGTCAACGCGAAGGGCTACGAGCCGCTGATCACGCACGTCTTCATGGACGGCGACAAATATCTCGATTCCGACGTGGTGTTCGGGGTCAAGGATGATCTCGTCGCCAAGGTCGAGCCGCGCACCGATCCTGCGATGCCCGACGGGACCAAGGCGAACGGTCCGTGGCATTTGATGACTTACGAATTCCACCTCAAGCCCGGCGGCGGCATGGCGCCGACGCCGCTGGGGACGAAGACGGCAGAGCCGGCGTGAGGGCTCGAGTTCATCCCCCGATATAGGCCGCCAATTCGTCGGGCGTTCCCTTTGGAAAGGCTTCCTTCAGATAATCGAGGAAGGCGGAGACGCGCGCACTGAGCAACCGCCGTGATGGATAGAGTGTCCACAGGGCGATGTCGGGTCCTTCGACATCGCCCCATCGCACCAGCGTGCCGGCGGCAAGATCGTGGCTGACGAGCGACAGCGGCAGCCGTGCTGCGCCGACGCCGGCTCGAACCGCGTCGCGGACCATCATCAGCGATGACAGGCGAAGCACCGGGTCGACGGCAATGCGTGATGTGCCGGCCGGTCGCCTGATTTCCCAGGCTGCGGTTTCGTCATGTCCGCGCACCACGGCCGGAACGGCCAGATCGCCCTTTGGTCGTTTCAGGGTGGGGCCGGCCACGACCACCAGTCTGTCGCGCAGGAAGATGCGGCCGACGAGGCTTTCATCCGGATCGGGATTGACCCGAATCACGAGATCAAGACCCTCCTCGATCATGTCGACCTGGCGATCGTCCGTCGTTACCTCGAGCCGGACCTGCGGATGCCTCAGCGCATAGCCGGCCGCGAGCCGGCCCATGGCACTTTGCGAAAAGAGCAGGGGAGCGTTGATCCGCAACTTGCCCTTTGGCTTGTCTCCGCCCGAGGCGATCGCTGCCGCCGTCTCGTCGAGCTCGGTGAGGAGTGCTCCGGTCCGCTCGTAAAGCGCTCGTCCTTCCTGGGTGAGTTTGAGCGTGCGCCCGCCGCGCTCGAAGAGACGCAAATCGAGACTGCTCTCGAGCTCGGACACACGCCGGGACAAGGTCGCTTTCGGACGTCCCGCGGCGCGCGCGGCCTTTCCAAACCCCCCGTGGCGGGCGACGAGGTTGAAATCGGCCAGGGCAAGCAAATCCATCTGTTCCACCGGTGAGACGACCTGTCCAAATATAGCGTCTATCGGCCCGCATGTGGATCACTAATTTCCGGGATGTCTTCTGACCCGAACCGGAGTGATCCCATGACCATCCTCGTTACCGGCGCAACCGGCACCATCGGCCGCCAAGTCGTCGAACAACTCGTCAAGCGGGGCGCGGATGTGCGCGCGCTCGTCCGAAATCCCGAGAAGGCCAACTTCCCTTCAGGTGTCGCCGTCGCCCAAGGCGACTTGCTGAACGTCGAATCCTTGCGCAGTGCGTTGTCAGGCATCTCGACCCTGTTCCTGCTCAATGCCGTGGTGCCGGATGAATTCACCCAGGCGCTGACTGCGCTCAACCTGGCAAGAGAGGCCGGCATCGAGCGGTTCGTCTATCTGTCGGTGATCCACAGCGACCGCTACGTCAACGTGCCGCACTTCGCCGGCAAGTTCGGCGTCGAGCGCATGATCGAGCAGATGGGGTTCAATGCCACTATCCTGCGCCCCGCATACTTCATGAACAACGAGCTCATGATCAAGGATGCGGTGACCGGGTACGGTGTCTATCCCATGCCGATCGGCAGCAAGGGACTGGCGATGATCGACGCGCGCGATATCGGCGAGATCGCGGCGATCGAATTGATCCGCCGCGAGACATCCGCCACGCCGCTTCCGCTCGATCGCATCAATCTCGTTGGTCCCGATACATTGACTGGCGCGAAAGCTGCGGCGATCTGGTCGGACGTGCTCGGGCGCACGATCGCCTATGGCGGTGACGACCCCGCCGGATTCGAAAAGAACCTCAGGCAGTTCATGCCCGGCTGGATGGCTTTCGACATGCGGGTGATGAGCGAGCGCTTCCTCACGGAGGGAATGATTCCGGAGGCCGGCGACGTCAAGCGTCTGACAGATATTCTCGGCCGTCCCTTGCGTTCCTATCGCGACTTCGTCGCGGAGATCGCGGCCTCTGCCTGAGGGCTTGCCGGCGCCTTCTGAATCGCTCGCCACTCCTCATGTGGCGAGCGGGCGGCCTTTGATCAGCGCGCGTGCAGCAGCGCCAGCAGCACGACGACCGCGCAGGCGAGCGCCGCTGTCGTCAGCTTCCAGAACATCAGCGGGCTGCGCTCCAGGAGCGGGGTGATCCGCGTGTCGAGATAGGCCGGATTGGGGTTTCGAAGTTCGAAGACGAACTCCGACAGATCTTCGTGCCGCTTGGTGGGGTCGGGATGGAGCGCGCGGCGCAGCGCGCCGTCGATCCAGGCCGGCACGTTGCGGTCGCCGTCTGCGGCGCGATATTTGAGCCTCCGCACGTCCGCCTTGCGCCTGATCCTGGCAATCTGGGTGCCGTAGGGAAGTTGTCCCGTCAGCATCTGGTAGCAGATCACTGCCAGTGAAAACATGTCGGAGCGCGGCGAGCCGCCTTGCCCGAGAAAATACTCCGGCGCCGTATACTGGACCGTGCCGAGGATGTCGTCGGTCTCGTCCGGCGTCGCCGCTTCCGCGACGCCGGCCACCCGGACCGATCCGAAGTCGATGATCTTGGCGGTCCCGGTCTTGTCGATCAGGATGTTGTCGGGCCGGAGGTCCTGATGCAGCATCTCCATGCGGTGGAAGGCGCGCAGGCCCGCGGCGATCTGCTCGATGAAGCCGCGGACGGTTTCGAGATCGGGGCGCGGATTGTCGGTCATCCACTGCTTCAAGGTCTGGCCTTCGACGAACTCGGTCGCGACGTAAAGGTAGCTGCGTCGCCTGGACTGTGACAGCGGCTTCAGTACGTGCGGGCTGTCGATCCGGCGCGCGATCCACTCCTCCATCAGGAAACGTTTGAGATAGGCGGCATCGTCGCGCAAATCGACCGACGGCAGCTTGAGCGCGACCGGCTGCTCGGTCTCGACGTCGACGGCGAGATAAATGTGGCTGCGGCTGCTGCCGTGGATTTCCCTGATGATGCGGTAGCCGTCGAACAGCGCCCGCGGCTCCGGCAGCGGAGGCAGCGGCAATTGCGAGGTCTGATTGATGATGCCGGCCGGCTCGCGCTGCGGCACCGCGTCGATGCGCAGGATCTGGACCGTGATGTTGTCGTCGCTGCCGCGCCGGTAGGCTTCCTCGACGATTGCCTTCGCCGCTGCGTCGAGCTCACCGGCGTGCTCGTTCAGCGCGCCCGTGACGAAGCGCGCGTCGACGAATTCGTAGGCGCCGTCGGTCGCCAGCAGGAAGATGTCGCCGGCCTCGACCTCCAGCGCCTGGTAGTCGATCTCGAGCTGCGGATTGATGCCGAGCGCGCGGCCGAGATAGGTCTGCTCCGACGACACGATGATGCGGTGATCGTCGGTCAGCTGCTCCAGCGCCTTGCCGGCGACGCGGTAGATGCGGCAGTCGCCGACATGGAAGATGTGCGCGGTGGTCGCCTTGATGACCATGGCGCTGAGGGTGCAGACATAGCCCTTGTCGCGGTCATAGGCATATTGGCTCTTGCGCGTCTGCGCATGCAGCCAGGAATTGGTGGCATCCAGCACGCGGCGGGCCGAGGTCTTTACCGTCCAGGATTCCGACGTGCAGTAATAGTCCATCAGGAAGCTCTTGACCGCTGATTCGCTGGCGATCTGGCTTACCGTGCTGCTGGAGATGCCGTCGGCGAGGACCGCTGCGATGCCTTTCAGGCCGAGCAGCGGCTCCTCTGGAATCAGGACGCCGTGAAAATCCTGATTGATGGCCTTGCGGCCCTTGTCGGAGTGCTGGCCGACCGAGATCAGGAGTCCGCGGGTCATCGTCATCACCGGAAAGGGGCGAAGCCTCACCCTGCTCGGGTGGGGCTTCCCTGTCGAGACGTATTCGATCAGGCCACGACGCGAGGCTTGGCCGCCTTGTCGAACTGGCGCTTCGGCTTGGTGAGGACATGCGTGGTGTAGAGGGTCATGCCGGTAAAGGCGAGGCCTCCCACGAGGTTGCCGAGCACGGTCGGAATCTCATTCCAGATCAGATAGTCCATGATCGAGAATTTCGCATGGAGCATCAGGCCCGACGGGAACAGGAACATGTTCACGACGGAATGTTCGAACACCATGTAGAAGAACACCAGGATCGGCATCCACATCGCGATGACCTTGCCGGGGACCGAGGTCGAGATCATGGCGCCGACGACGCCGGTCGAGACCATCCAGTTGCAGAGCATGCCGCGCATGAACAGGGTCGCCATGCCGGCTGCGCCGTGTGCGGCATAGCCGAGCGTCCGGCCTTCGCCGATGTTGCCGATCGCCGCGCCGACCTTGTCGGGCGCCTCGGTGAAGCCGAACGTCGTGACGAAGGCCATCATGAAGGCCACGGTGAAGGCGCCGGCGAAATTGCCGACGAACACCAGACCCCAATTGCGCAGTACGCCGCCGATCGTGACGCCCGGGCGCTTGTCGATCAGGGCGAGCGGCGAGAGCACGAACACGCCGGTGAGGAGATCGAAGCCCAGCAGATAGAGCATGACGAAGCCGACCGGGAACAGCAGCGCGCCGACCAGCGGCTGACCCGTGTTCACGTTGATCGTGACGGCGAACCAGGCCGCCAGCGCCAGGATGGCGCCGGCCATATAGGCGCGGATGATGGTATCCCGGGTGGACATGAAGATCTTGGACTCGCCCGCATCCACCATCTTGGTGACGAATTCCGAAGGCGCGAGATACGACATCAATGGTTCCTTTGCTTCATTGGCGAGATCGACGCACGCCTGACGGGAGCGCGCGCGAACGTCGTCGGCCGTGGGTCGGCCGCATGGGGTGATGGAAGGTGGAAGCCTGGCGATCGCGTCACGAGGACTGAGCCGAAGTTGGCCGCGGACCGGTCGAGCGTCCGAAAATGCAGCCGCCAGAGGCTGCAACAGTGCGGCGAACCGCAGGTCATCGTTGACGCAATTTTACAAGCAAGCCATGTGCCGTTCTGGAAACGCATAGAACTGCTTTAATTTCAATGTGATATCGAAAGCGATCGCTGTTGCGGGCGCGGCGGGCGCTTGCTCTTTGAGCTGATGCACAGGATTTGTGCGGCGCACAGTGATTGAGCAAATCGCAAATTTCCCGTGCGGAAGACCGCCGGCGTCCTCAATGGCTGGTTTTATAAGTCTTTGAAGTTGCTTCAGTCTTCGAAGCTTCAGGCTTGGCACGAAGCTTGAATAGTTCCAATTCGACGCCATTGAAGCCGTCCCGCGAGACCTCTCATCCGATTTGCTGACGCACCCAGGCGGGGGTCTCCCCCGCCGTTGCGTTCGCATGCGCCAAACGGCGTCGTCGGGCGGACGGGCTGCTCGCGTGCATTGACGCCATCATCATCGCAAAGACGCAAAGGACGACACATGACCAAGCGCACGCGCCGGCCCTCGGACCATCGGCTCAGCCGCCGTCAATTGTTGAAGGCCGCGGGCTCGACAGCCGCGCTTCTCGCAGCCGCAAAGCTGAATTTCCCCGCCGGCGCGTTCGCGCAGGATGCAGGCCCCGAGGTCAAGGGCGCCAAGCTCGGCTTCATCGCGCTCTCCGATGCCGGCCCGCTCTTCGTCGCCAAGGACAAGGGGCTGTTCGCGAAATATGGCATGCCCGACACCGACGTGCAGAAGCAGGCCTCCTGGGGCACCACGCGCGATAACCTTGTGCTCGGCTCCGAAGGCAACGGCATCGACGGCGCACATATCCTGACCCCGATGCCGTATCTGATCTCGGCCGGCAAGGTGACGCAGAACAATCAGCCGACGCCGATGTACATCCTGGCGCGTCTCAATCTCGATGCGCAGTGCATCTCCGTCGCCAAGGAATATGCCGACCTCAAGGTCGGCGCCGATGCGTCGGTGCTGAAGGCCGCATTCGAGAAAAAGAAGGCAGATGGTAAATCGGTAAAGGTCGCGATGACCTTCCCCGGCGGCACGCACGATCTCTGGGTCCGCTACTGGCTTGCGGCCGGCGGCATTGATCCTGACAAGGACGTCGAGACCATCACCGTCCCGCCGCCGCAGATGGTAGCCAACATGAAGGTCGGCACCATGGACGCCTTCTGCGTCGGTGAGCCCTGGCCCGGGCAGCTGGTGCATCAGGGGATCGGCTACACGGCCGTCAACACCGGCGAGATCTGGAGCAAGCACCCCGAGAAGTCACTCGGCATGCGTGCAGCCTGGGTCGACAAGAACCCGAAGGCCGCGAAGGCAATCCTGATGGCGGTGATGGAGGCGCAGCAATGGGCCGACAAGATGGAGAACAAGGAAGAGCTCGCCACCATCATGGCAAAGCGGCAGTGGATCAACTGCCCCGTCGAGGACATCGCCGATCGCGCAAAAGGCAAGTTCGACTACGGCATTCCTGGCAAGGTGGTCGAGAACTCGCCGCACATTATGAAGTATTGGCGCGACCATGCCTCCTATCCGTTCCAGAGCCATGACCTCTGGTTCATGACGGAAGACACCCGCTGGGGCAAATACGATGCCGGCTTCGACAGCAAGGCGCTGATTGCCAAGGTCAACCGCGAAGATCTCTGGAAGGATGCAGCCAAGACGCTCGGCGTCGCGGCTGCCGACATTCCGGCCTCGACCTCGCGCGGCAAGGAGACCTTCTTCGACGGGAAGGTGTTCGATCCCGAAAATCCGGCGGCCTATCTGAAGTCGCTCGCGATCAAGCGCGTCGAAGTCTGATGGAGCCAGCGGCCGCCGCAAGGCGGCCGCATCGTCTTTTGGAGCCGGAGAGATATGGCCATGAACATGCCTGCCACAAAGTTGGATGTTGAGACCGCGAAGCCCGTCGGCGCGGCCGCGCCGGTCGTTGCGATGACGCCGAAGCGTCCGCCGCGCAGTGAGGCTTATGCGCGGATGGCACGGGAGACCGCCGTGCGCGTGATCCCGCCGCTGGTCGTGATCGCGCTGCTGACGCTGGTGTGGGAGCTGGTCTGCCGGCGCGCCGGCTCGGCGCTGCCGCCGCCGTCAAGGGTATTCAAGGACACAAAGGAGCTGATCTTCGATCCGTTCTTCGACCATGGCGGCATCGACAAGGGTCTGTTCTGGCATCTTTCCGCCAGTCTCCAGCGCGTCGCGCTCGGCTATTCGATCTCAGCCATCGCCGGCATCGCGCTCGGTGTGCTGGTCGGGCAATCGGTCTGGGCGATGCGCGGGCTCGATCCGCTGTTCCAGGTCTTGCGCACCATTCCGCCGCTGGCCTGGCTGCCGCTGTCGCTCGCGGCGTTCCGCGACGGCCAGCCTTCGGCGATCTTCGTCATCTTCATCACCTCGATCTGGCCGATCATCATCAACACCGCGGTCGGCATCCGCAACATTCCGCAGGATTACCGCAACGTCGCCGCGGTGGTGCAGCTCAACCCGCTCGAGTTCTTCGCCAAGATCATGATCCCGGCGGCGGCGCCCTACATCTTCACGGGCCTGCGCATCGGCATCGGCCTGTCATGGCTCGCCATCATCGCAGCGGAAATGCTGATCGGCGGTGTCGGCATCGGCTTCTTCATCTGGGACGCGTGGAACTCCTCGCATATCAGCGAGATCATCCTGGCGCTGTTCTATGTCGGCATCGTCGGCTTCGTGCTCGATCGACTGATCGCGGGCCTCGGCAAGATCGTCACCCGCGGCACCGCGCAGAACTGAGGGGAGCGGCACATGACAGCCTATCTGAAGCTCGACCATATCGACAAGATCTTCACCCGCGGCGCCGCCACCACGGAGGTGCTGAAAGACATCAACCTGACGATCGAGAAGGGCGAATACGTCTCGATCATCGGCCATTCCGGTTGCGGCAAGTCGACCCTGCTCAACATCATCGCAGGATTGACCAACGCCTCGACCGGCGGCGTACTGCTGGAGGAGCGCGAAGTGAACTCGCCAGGGCCCGATCGCGCCGTGGTGTTCCAGAACCACAGTCTGCTGCCTTGGCTCACGGTCTACGAGAACGTCAGGCTCGGCGTGGACAAGGTGTTCGCGAGGACCAAGACCCGCGCCGAACGCGATGCCTGGGTGATGCACAATCTCAATCTGGTGCAGATGGCCCATGCCAGGGACAAGCGTCCTTCCGAAATCTCCGGCGGCATGAAGCAGCGCGTCGGCATCGCGCGGGCGCTGGCGATGGAGCCGAAGGTGCTGCTGCTGGACGAGCCGTTCGGCGCGCTCGACGCGCTGACCCGCGCACATCTCCAGGACTCCGTGATGGCACTGCACCAGAAGCTCGGCAACACCATTTTGATGATCACTCACGACGTCGACGAGGCCGTGCTGCTGTCCGACCGCATCGTGATGATGACGAATGGGCCGAGCGCGCGCATCGGCGAGGTGCTGGAGGTACCGCTGGCGCGCCCGCGAAAGCGGCTCGAGCTCGCGACCAACGCGACTTACCTGAAGTGCCGGCAGCGCGTGCTTGAATTCCTCTACGAACGGCACCGTTTCGTCGAGGCGGCGTGAGCAGGCCCGAATGTCGCTTCTCCCCGTACGCGGGGGGAAGTCTCTCTGATGACGTTTGACCCATGAACCTTGTTCGCAATGGCGCGCACCAAGGCAAACCGAAACAGACAGGAGACCATCATGACGCCCGAACAGATCACCCTCATCCAGCAGAGCTTTTCCAAGGTCGCACCGATCTCGGAAACGGCCGCGGTGCTGTTCTACGATCGCCTGTTCGAGGTGGCGCCATCCGTGCGCGCGATGTTTCCGCAAGACATGACCGAGCAGCGTAAGAAGCTGATGGGCATGCTCGCTGCCGTCGTCGGCGGCCTGTCGAACCTCGAGACGATTCTTCCCGCGGCCTCTGCGCTTGCCAAGCGTCATGTCGCCTACGGCGCCAAGGCCGAGCACTATCCCGTGGTCGGCGCGACCTTGCTGTGGACTCTGGAGAAGGGGCTTGGCGAAGCCTGGACGCCTGAACTCGCCGCCGCCTGGACGGAGGCTTACGGTGTTCTGTCCGGCTACATGATGTCCGAGGCCTATGGCGCGCAAGCGCAGGCCGCCGAATAGGAGATGCCTTGTGAGCGAACCGCTGGTCATCGTCGGTAACGGCATGGCGGCTGCGCGTCTGGTCGACGAGCTCGCCAAGAGCTCGCTCGGCCGCTACGCTGTCGCGGTGATCGGCGAAGAGCCGCGGCTCGCTTACAACCGCGTGCTGCTTTCCTCCGTGTTGGCCGGCGAGACTGGCTCGCACGAGATCGAGCTCCGGCCGGCCGATTGGTGGCGCCATCGCGGCGTCACGGTTCGCTACGGCTATCGCGTCACCGAGATCGACACCGGCCGCCGCGAGCTCAAGATCGCGGGCGAAGAGAGTATGCAATACTCCAAGCTTGTGCTCGCCACCGGATCGACGCCGCTGCGGCTCAATTTGCCGGGTGCCGATCTTGCCGGTGTGCACACCTTTCGCGATACGCGCGACGTCGATCTTCTGCTGACGCTGGCGGCTGCGAAGAAGCGCGTCGTCGTGGTTGGCGGCGGCCTGCTCGGACTCGAGGCAGCCTACGGCCTCGCCAAGGCCGGCGCGCCGGTCACTCTGCTGCATCTGATGGATCGGCTGATGGAGCGCCAGCTCGATGGGCCGGCCGCCGGCCTGCTCAAGACGCTGGTCGAGCACAAGGGCATCCGCATCCTGCTCAACGCCACGACCGCCCGCATCCATGGCGATGGCCGCGTCGAAGCCGTCGAGCTTGCGGATGGCAGCCGTATCGAGGCCGACGCCGTCATCTTCGCGGCCGGCATCAAGCCGAACGTGGCGCTCGCCAAGGATGCCGGCATCGCGGTCAACCGCGGTGTCGTCGTCAACGATTTGATGCAGACGTCCTCGCCCGACATCTTCGCGCTCGGCGAATGCGCCGAGCATCGCGGCACCTGCTACGGGCTGGTCGAGCCTGCCTATGAGCAGGCGCGAGTGCTCGCGCGGCATCTGGCCGGCAAGCCCGCCGCCTATCAGGGGAGCGTGGTCTCGACCAATCTCAAGGTCTCCGGCGTCAGCGTGTTCTCCGCCGGCGACTTCATGGGCGGCGAGGGCAGCGAGAGCCTTGTGCTGACTGACCGCAGGCGCGGCACTTACAAGAAGCTCGTGGTCGCCGATGGCCGGCTCACCGGCGCGGTGCTGATCGGCGATACCGTCGATGCGCTCTGGTATCTCGAACTGATCCGCAATCGCGACAAGGTGGCGGCGATCCGCACCGACATGATGTTCGGTCGCGCGCTCGCGCTGCCCTCGAAGGCAGCTTGATATGACGGCGATCGATCACGCGCTCCGCGCCACCAGGACGACCTGCCCCTATTGCGGCGTCGGTTGCGGCGTGCTGGCCACCCCGGACGGGAAGGGCGGTGCCGCGATTGCTGGTGATCCCGATCATCCCGCCAATTTCGGCCGGCTGTGCTCGAAAGGCTCTGCGCTCGGCGAGACCGTCGGGCTCGAAGGCCGGTTGCTCTATCCGATGATCCGCTGCAAGGGCGTGCTCGAACGCGTCGCCTGGAGCGACGCGCTCGAGCATGTCGCCCATCGCATGCAGCACATCGTGGCCCGCGACGGCGCCGATGCTGTCGCGTTCTATCTCTCCGGCCAGCTCCTGACCGAGGACTATTACGTCGCCAACAAGCTGATGAAGGGCTTCGTCGGCACGGCGAACGTCGACACGAATTCGCGACTCTGCATGTCGTCCTCGGTCGCCGGCCATCGCCGGGCCTTCGGCTCCGACACCGTCCCCGGCTGCTACGAGGATCTCGACCAGGCCGATCTGCTCGTTTTCGTCGGCTCGAACGCGGCCTGGTGCCATCCCGTGCTGTTCCAGCGCATGCTGAAGAACCGTGGAGAGCGCGGCGCGCGCATGGTCGTGATCGACCCGCGCCGTACCGACACCGCGGGCGATGTCGACCTGTTCCTTGGCCTCAAGCCCGGCACCGACACTGCGCTGTTCTCCGGCCTGTTCGTCCATCTCGCCGACAGCAGTGCGCTGGACCAGGGCTACATCGCAAGCAACACGTCCGGCTTCGACGAAGCGCTGGCCCGCGCGCGCAACATCGCCGGCAGCGTCAGCGCGACCGCGCTGGCCACGGGCCTCTCCGAGCAGGACGTTGCGACTTTCTTCAAGATGTTCCGCACCACCGAAAAGGTTGTCACGCTGTATTCCCAAGGCGTCAACCAGTCCGCGCAGGGCACCGACAAGGTCAACGCGATCCTGAATTGCCATCTTGCCACCGGGCGCATCGGCAAGCCTGGTGCCTCGCCGTTCTCGCTCACCGGCCAGCCGAATGCGATGGGCGGCCGTGAAGTCGGCGGTCTCGCCAACCAGCTCGCCGCGCACATGAACTTCACGCCGCCCGACATCGATCGTGTCAGGCGGTTCTGGAAGGCGCCGCGTATAGCCACCCATGAAGGGTTGAAGGCGGTGCAGCTGTTCGAAGCCATCCATCGCGGCGAGGTCAAGGCGCTGTGGGTGATGGGAACCAACCCCGCTGTGTCGCTGCCCGAAGCGGACTTCGTGCGCGAGGCATTGAAGAAGCTCGAGCTGTTCGTGGTGTCCGAGAACGTGCTCTCCAACGATACGGTCGAGGCAGGTCCGCATGTGCTGCTTCCGGCGCTCGCCTGGGGCGAGAAGTCGGGCACCGTGACCAACTCCGAGCGCCGCATCTCGCGCCAGCGCTCGTTCCTGCCGGCGCCGGGCGAGGCGCGGCCGGATTGGTGGATCCTCAGCGAAACCGCAAAGCGCCTCGGCTTCGGCGACAGCTTCAACTACAAATCGGCAGCCGAGATTTTCCGCGAGCATGCCGCGCTCTCGGCGTTCGAGAACGACGGCAGCCGCGATTTCGACATCGGTGCGCTGACCTCGCTGTCGGACGAGGCCTTCGACGCCTTGAAGCCGGTGCAATGGCCGGTACCCGAAGGCGGGTCGCCCGGCGGGCGCTTCTTTGCGAGCGGCGGCTTCTTCACCAACGACGGCAAGGGCCGCTTCATTGCGCCGGAGGTGCCGTCGCTGCGCGGCGAGACCGGGCCATCACGTCCGCTGCGGCTCAACACCGGGCGCATCCGCGACCAGTGGCACACCATGACGCGCACGGGCCTCAGCCAGCGGCTGGGCGCGCATCTGCCGGAGCCGTTCGTCGAGATCCATCCCGACGACGCCGGCAAATACGGCATCGTTCACGACGGCTATGCCCGCGTCACCACCGATTACGGCCAGTGCATCCTGAAGGTCGTCGTCAGTGACGGCACTCAGCGTGGCACGCTGTTCGCGCCGATCCACTGGAGCGCGATGAATGCTTCGCACGGCCGCGTCGGCGCGCTGGTGCAGTCCTTCACCGATCCGTTCTCGGGGCAGCCGGAATCCAAGGCGACGCCGGCCGCGATCACTCCTTACGAATTCGTCTTTCGCGGCTTTGCACTGTCGCGGAGACAGCTCGATCTGCCGCCGAACCTGTTGTCGACCCGCGTTACGGTCAGCGGCGGTTTCGGTTATCTCTTTGCCGACAACGCGGACCTGTCGCGCTGGCCGGCCTGGCTCGAGAGCGTCGCCGGCGAGGATGTCGCCGACTATCGCGACATCGGCGGTGGTGTCTATCGTGCGGCGTCATTCGCAGGCGACCGCATCGAGACCTGCCTGTTCGTCGGTCCCGCGCATGATGCCGGTGACTGGGAGGTTGTGAAGGGCCTGTTCGTCGCCGATCACGTCACCGACGACCAACGCCGCATGCTGCTGTCGGGCAAGTCCTGCGAAGGGGCGGCCTCGACTGGCCCGGTCATCTGCGCCTGCTTCGGTGTGGGCCGCGGCACCATCTGCGAGACCATCGCGGCCGGTGCCCGTACGGCTGCCGAAATCGGTGCCAAGCTCAAGGCCGGCACCAATTGCGGCTCCTGCATCCCGGAGCTGAAACGCCTCATTGCGACGACCGAGGTGGCGCCCGCGAAGCAGGTCAAGCTCGCGGGCGCGGTAGGGTAGGGCAGGTTCCTTCCATCGTCATTGCGGGCGCAGCGGAGCATTCCGGACTGTTTCCGCGGAGGCATTCCGGGTTGCTTCGCTACGCTCGCAATCAACGCGTGGATGCAGTGCCAAGAACTCCGCTCTCGTGCCCCGGACGCTGCGCAGCACCGAGTGATGCGCTGCAGAGCCGGGGGCCCATCCAGCTAACAGTGTTTGGCCTTCTGGGTCTGCGTAGCAGCGTTTCACGCTACAGCGCGTTCGCGACACGAAACCGCCGGGGCGCCGCCATGCCCTCCGCCCCAATCGACGCGACGTCGATTGTGACCTATGATGCCGCAGCTCCCCCTCAGCACGCACAACAACAATGATGTACCTGGAAACGCCGCCGCGCCTGATCGAGACGAGGATCTTCTTCGCCATGCCCGAAAGATTTCGCCGCAAGAGGGTAGGGACGGCATGGTCCAAAGGGATCAGCATGGCGCAAGGCGGGATCGTCTCTACATCACGGAGTCGTCGACCGGCAGCGTGCTGGTCGCTGATATCGGCGGATTGAACTCCTGAGCTTTGTGGCGGTTGCCTGAGCGGACCAGCGATAGCGGAGACGAACATGAACACAAAACTCTTCGGCAAGACCAACGCCAACGTCTCCGTCATCGGGCAGGGTACCTGGTATCTCGACCAGGGCGATCGCAAGCGCGCGATTGCCGCGCTTCAACGCGGGCTCGATCTCGGCATGACCCACATCGACACCGCCGAGATGTATGGCGACGCGGAGCTCGTCATTGCGGACGCGATTGCAGGGCGGCGCGATGAGGTGTTCCTGGTCTCCAAGGTGCTGCCGAGCAACGCCTCGCGCCGCGGAACCATCACCGCCTGCGAGCGGTCGCTCAAGCGGCTGAAGACGGATCATCTCGATTGCTATTTGCTGCATTGGCGCGGCTCCTATCCGCTGGAAGACACCGTCGCCGCGTTCGAGGACCTGGTGAAATCAGGCAAGATCAAATCCTGGGGCGTTTCCAATTTCGATGCCGATGATCTCGACGAGATTCTCGAGGTCTCCGGCGAAGGCCGCATCGCTTGCAATCAGGTGCTCTATCATCTGAGGGAACGTGCGATCGAGCATGCAGTGATCCCTTGGTGTGAACGGCATGGTGTCGCTGTCGTGGCATATTCACCGTTCGGCCATGATGATTTTCCCGCGAGCAGCAGCAAGGACGGCGCCGTACTGGCGCGCATTGCCGAGGCGCGGCGCGCGACACCGCGTCAGGTCGCGCTGAGCTTCCTCACTCGTGCGGCGACGGTGTTCGCGATTCCGAAGGCCTCGTCCGCCGAACATGCCGGCGAGAATGCGGCGGCCGGTGATCTCGTGCTGACGAAAGACGAGATTTCGGCGCTCGATGCGGCGTTTCCGCGCGGTCCGAAGCCGCGCAGCCTGCCCATGCTGTAGTGCACAAACGCCGATTGTTAACGGAGCATTGAGGCGCGCGGACGTCAGTGCATATCGGCATCCTGTTTTCGGAAGTTGTGAACGCGGCGCATTTGTCGTTTTTTACAACCGTTATCGATTCGCATTTCCCCCGGGTTCCAGCCGTGACACCGCCGCCCGCCGCAGCCGCTAGGCTCGACAGTATTCCCATGCCCGTGCCGGAGAAGAAGCAGAAGGCTCGCCGTGCGCCTGCGCGCGTCGATCATCCCTTCAAGGGCATTGCGCTGGTGCTGCTGTCGACGATCTTCCTCGGCTGCTCCGACACCACCGCGAAATATCTCTCGACCAGCCTGCCGTCGATCGAGATCACCTGGATCCGCTTCGTCACCTTCGCGCTGATGTTCACGCCGGTGATGCTGCCGGGCTCGCCGCTCCATGCGATGCGCACGGAGCGGCTCGGCCTGCAGCTGATGCGTGGCGCTGCGCTGCTCGGCTCCTCGCTGTTCTTCATCACCGGCCTGAGTTTCCTGCCGATTGCGGAAGCATCCGCCACCGGCTTCGTGTCGCCGCTGTTCGTCACGGCGCTGTCGATCGTCTTCCTCAGCGAGAAGGTCGGCCTGCGGCGCTGGATCGCGACCGGGATCGGGCTGACCGGCGTGCTGATCATCCTGCGGCCGGGCACCAGCGCGTTCCACGCCGCCGCGTTCTTCCCGATCATCTCGGCGTTCTGCTGGGCCGCCGCGCTGATCCTGACACGCATGATGAGCGGTCGCGAGGCCGTGCTCACCACCATGGCGTATTCCGCGCTGACGGGCGTTGCGATCCTGTCCGTGATGGTGCCGTTCGTCTGGGTCACACCAACCTGGACTGCGATCGGTCTCGGCATCGTCATCGGCGTGGCCTCGACCGTCGGGCAGTGGATCATCGTGCTGGCCTATCGCTATGGCGATGCCTCGGTGCTGGCGCCGTTCTCCTACACGCAGCTGCTCTGGGTCAGCATTTTGGGTTACTTCATCTTCGGCGAGGTCCCCGATGTCTGGACGGTCGTCGGCGCGGCCTTCATCGTCGCCAGCGGTCTCTACATCGCCCATCGCGAGCGCATCCGCCGCGCCCAGTTGCTGGTGCTGGAAGAGCGTTCCCCGAACCCCTGACGCAAGTTCGCGCGTCCTGTGACGTGCTATCAACGGCTTCAAGACTACGGGAGGAGCCGGATGCGCGCTGCGATTTTCAGGAACGGTGAGATTGTCGTCGACCGGATGGCCGAGCCGAAGCCGGGTCCGGGCCAGGTTTTGGTCAAGACGCTCGCTTGTGGCATCTGCGGCTCCGACCTGCATGCGCGCCAGCATGCGCCGCGGATGGTGGAGATGGCCAGGAAGACCGGCCGCACGCCGATGGACCTGTCGCGCGACGTCGTGTTCGGCCACGAATTCTGCTGCGAGATCGTCGACTACGGTCCGGGCACCGATCGCAGGCTCAAGCCTGGGACGCATGTCTGCTCGCTGCCGGCTTTGCTGACGCCGGAGGGTATCAAGGGGATCGGCTATTCCAACGATTTCGTCGGCGGCTATGCGGAGCAGATGATCTTGAGCGAGCCGCTGCTGCTCGAAGTGCCCAACGGACTTGCGCCGGAACATGCCGCATTGACCGAGCCGCTCGCGGTCGGCGTTCACGCCGTGGCAAAGGCCAACATCCGGGGCGGCGAGGTGCCGCTCGTGATCGGCTGCGGGCCGGTCGGACTCGCAGTGATCGCCGCGCTTCGGATCAAGGGTCTCCATCCGATCGTTGCCGCCGACTATTCGCCGGCGCGGCGCGCGCTTGCCGCAAAGCTCGGCGCCGATATCGTCGTCGATCCCAGGGAGTCGCAGCCCTATGCGACCTGGGCCGAGCACGCACAGATGTCGGATGCGGAGAAGGCTGCACGGCCGCCGTTCCAGGCCATGCTGCCGGCGCTGAAGCCAGCGATCATCTTCGAATGCGTCGGCGTGCCCGGCCTGCTGCAGCAGGTGTTCGAGGGCGCGCCGCGCGATGCCAAAATCGTGGTGGTCGGCGTCTGCATGGAGGGCGACAAGAGCGAACCCATGCTCGGCATCATGAAGGAGCTCAACGTCCAATACGTGCTCGGCTATACGCCGGACGAATTCGCAGGCTCGCTGCGCCTGATCGCGGAAGGGCAGGTGGATGCGGCGGCGATGGTCACGGCCGAGGTCGGCATCGACGGCGTCGCAAAGGCCTTCGCCGATCTCGCCAATCCCGAGGACCATACAAAGATCATCGTGCAGCCGTGGCGGTGACCTCCTACACCGGCAGCGCGATCGAGTACTTCACCTGGCTCAGCGCGAAGCTCGACTCGATCGAGGCGATGCCGTCGAGCCGGGTCAGCTTGGTCTTGAGGAACGTCTCGTAGGAGGCGAGGTCGGCCGCGACGACGCGGAGCAGGTAATCGCGGTTGCCGGTCATCAGATAGCATTCCAGCACCTCGTCCCATTTCGAGATCGCGCGTGCGAAGCGGTTGAGATCCTCCTCCTTCTGCCGTGCCAGCTTGATCGAGATGAACACGCTGACATGCAGGCCCAGCGCCTTCTGGTCCACGGTCGCGATGTAGCGCGAGATCACGCCGCGCTCCTCAAGCAGCTTGACCCGGCGATGGCAGGGCGAGACGGACAGACCGACCTTGTCGGCGAGTTCCTGCATGGTCATGCGGCTGTCGGTCTGGAGGTAGCCGAGAATTTTTCGGTCGATGGCATCGAGCTCTGGCATTGGGATGAAACCTGTCATTGAAGCAATCGGTTGGTAAAATATCCCAATATTGTCAGGTATGGCGCGAAAAATTGAGAAGTTTGGCGCTTCCCTCAGGCGTATCATCGTCCCACCTGATTTCCGGGAGCATTGCCATGCCCGTCGATACCGCCCGCCTCGACACATTGACCGCCCTCAGCCGCAAGGCGCTGTGGCTGTCGTCCTGGACCATCCACCACGCCAACCACATTCGCCCTAATGCCGACGGCCTCAAGGTCGGCGGCCACCAGGCCTCTTCCGCCTCGCTCGCGACCATCATGTCGGCGCTTTACTTCCATGTGCTGCGCCCGGAGGATCGCGTCGCGGTGAAGCCGCATGCGAGCCCGGTGTTCCACGCCATCCAGTATCTGTTCGGCCGGCAGAGCCGCGAGAAGCTGGAGAACTTCCGTGGCTTCAAGGGCGCGCAGTCCTATCCCTCGCGCACCAAGGACGTCGACGACGTCGATTTCTCCACCGGCTCGGTCGGCCTCGGCGTCGCGCAGACGCTGTTCGCCTCGCTGGTGCAGGATTACGTCAAGGCGCATGGCTGGGCGAAGGATCGCCGCGAAGGGCGGATGATCGCACTCGTCGGCGACGCCGAGATGGACGAGGGCAACATCTGGGAGGCGCTAGCCGAGGGCTGGAAGCATGGCCTGAGAAACACCTGGTGGGTGGTCGACTACAACCGCCAGTCGCTCGACGCCGTCGTGCGCGAAGGGCTCTGGGAAAAATTCGAGACCATGTTCCGCAATTTCGGCTGGGACGTGGTGATCGTGAAATACGGCCGCCTGATGCGCGAAGCGTTCGCGGAGCCCGGCGGCGAGGCGCTGAAGCGCTGGATCGACAATTGTCCGAACGCGCTCTACGCCGCGCTTTGCTTCCAGGGCGGTGCCGCCTTCCGCAAATACCTGCATGACGAGATCGGCGATCAGGGCCCGATCACCAAGCTGATCGACAAACGCAGCGACGAGGAATTGCTGGCGCTGATGTCGAATCTCGGCGGCCACGACATGGCAAGCATGCTGGAGGCGTTCGAATCCATCGATCACGATCGCCCGGTTTGCTTCATCGCCTACACCATCAAGGGTGTCGGCCTGCCGTTTCAGGGCCACAAGGACAATCATGCCGGCCTGATGACGGTCGCGCAGATGGAGAAATACCGCGAGAGCCAGAACATCCGGCCCGGCCACGAATGGGACAAGTACGAGGGGCTTGCGCAATCGGCCGCCGAGCTCGATGCGTTTCTCGCGCGCGTGCCGTTCAACCGGGACGGCCGCCGCCTGACCGCGCCCGTCGTCGAGGTGCCCCAGCAGCTCGCGTTCAAGCCGTCACCGCAGATGTCGACCCAGCAGGGCTTCGGCCTCGTGCTGAACGAGATCGCGCGCGGCGACAGCGAACTTGCCAGCCGCATCGTCACGACGTCGCCCGACGTCACCGTCTCGACCAATCTCGGTCCGTGGGTGAACCGGCGCGGCCTGTTCGCGCGCGCCGAGAAGGCGGACTTATTCCGTAGCGAGAAAATTCCGTCCACATTCAACTGGGATTTCTCGCCCAAGGGCCAGCATCTCGAGCTCGGCATCGCCGAGATGAACCTGTTCATCATGCTGTCGGCGCTCGGCCTGTCGCACCAGATCAACGGCGAGCGGCTGCTGCCGGTCGGCACGCTCTACGATCCCTTCATCGAGCGCGGCCTCGATGCGCTGAACTACGCCTGCTACCAGGATGCGCGCTTTATGGTGGCGGCAACGCCGTCGGGCATCACGCTGGCGCCCGAGGGCGGCGCGCATCAGTCGATTGCGACGCCGCTGATCGGCATGGCGCAGGACGGGCTCGCCTCGTTCGAGCCGGCCTTCGTCGACGAACTCGCCGTGATCATGGGCTGGGGCTTCAATCACATGCAGCGCGATCCGGGCGAGGGTGGTTCGGTCTATTTGCGGCTCTCGACGCGCAGCATCGATCAGGCCCAGCGGATCATGACGCCGGAGCTTGCGCAGGGCATCACCGACGGCGCCTACTGGCTGCGCAAGCCGGGCCCGAATGCCGAACTCGTGATAGCCTATACCGGCGCCGTCGCACCGGAAGCGATCGAGGCGACCGGCTTCATTGGCGAGAGCCGGCGCGACATCGGCCTGCTCGCGATCACCTCGGCCGACCGGCTCCACGCGGGCTGGACCGCCGCACGGAAATTGCGGCGCGACCGCCGCGGCGTGCAGCACCTCAGCCACATCGAGAAACTGCTGGCGCCCCTGCCGCGCGACTGCGGCATCGTGACCGTGATCGACGGCCATCCGGCGGCGCTCGGCTGGCTCGGCGGTGTGCGCGGCCATCGCGTCGAAGCGCTCGGCGTCGAGCAATTCGGCCAGACCGGCAGCATCGCCGACCTTTATCGGCACTACGGCATCGATGCCAATGCGATCATCGATGCGGCCGAAAGCCTCACCACCGGCGCCCCGGTGCTGCATCGGAAGATGGCGGTGTAGTCGAGGTAACCGGTCGGTCATTCCGGGGCCACGCGTAGCGTCGAGCCCGGAATTTATACTGCCGATCGTGGTTATGGATTCCGGGCCCGCGCCAAGAGGGCGCGTCCCGGTATGACGACCGAGGCAGCCTTGCCACCTTTCCGCCATCGGCTCATATAGCCTCCGTCCGCCGCAACGCTGTCCCCGCATATGGCGGGTTCAATTGCCGGCGCTTTCGTGCAAGGATGCCTGCCGAAACGCCCCCCACCATGCCCCCAAGAAGAGGTTAACGATGGTCAATCGCATGCAATTCTACATCGACGGCGCCTGGGTCGATCCCGCCGTCAAGAAGTCAACTCCGGTCGTCAACCCCGCGACGGAAGAGGCGATGTACGAGGTTGCGCTGGGCTCCAAGGCCGACGTCGACAAGGCGGTTGCCGCCGCCAAGCGCGCTTTCGCGACCTTCTCCCAGACCAGCCGCGACGAGCGCGTCGCGCTGCTCACCAAGGTCATCGAAGTCTACAAGGGCCGCCTCAAGGAGATCGGCGCCGCCGTCTCCGACGAGATGGGCGCGCCACTGCCGATGGCCGAGAAGCTGCAGGCCGGCGCCGGCCTCGGCCATCTCATGACCACGCTCGACGTTCTCAAGAATTACCATTTCGAGGAGCCGGTCGGCACCGCCATGGTGCTGCGCGAGCCGATCGGCGTGGTCGGCATGATCACGCCCTGGAATTGGCCGCTCAACCAGATCGCCTGCAAGGTCGCGCCTGCGCTTGCCGCCGGTTGCACCATGATCCTGAAGCCCAGTGAATTCACGCCGACATCGGCGCTGATCTTCGCGGAAATCCTCCATGAAGCCGGCGTGCCGAAGGGCGTGTTCAACCTCGTCAACGGCCTCGGCCCCGAGGTCGGCGCCGCCATGAGCGAGCACCCCGACATCGACATGATCTCCTTCACCGGCTCGACCCGCGCCGGCATCGATGTGGCCAAGCGCGCCGCTCCCACCGTGAAGCGCGTCAGCCAGGAGCTGGGTGGCAAGTCGCCGAACGTCATCCTCGAAGGCGCCGACCTGCAGAAGGCGGTGACCGGAGGCGTGATGCACATGTTCAACAACTCCGGCCAGTCCTGCAATGCGCCCTCGCGCATGATCGTGCCGCTGTCCAAGATGAAGGACGTTGCCGCGATCGCGAAGGCGGTCGCCGACAAGACCAAGGCGGGCGATCCGCGCGCCGAAGGCACCACCATCGGCCCCGTCGTCAACCGTGGCCAGTGGGACAAGATCCAGGGCCTGATCAAGAAGGGCATCGACGAAGGCGCAACGCTGGTTGCCGGCGGCCCGGGCCTGCCCGAAGGCGTCAACAAGGGCTTCTATGTCCGTCCGACGATCTTCGCCGACGTCACCCCCGACATGACGATCGCTCGCGAAGAGATCTTCGGACCGGTGCTGACCATCATCGGCGCCAAGGACGAGGCGGAAGCCGTGCAGATCGCCAACGACACGCCGTATGGCCTCGCCGGCTACGTCACCGGCGCAACCGTGGAGGACGCCAAGCGCGTCGGCCGCCAGATCCGCGCCGGCAACGTCAACCTCCAGGGCGTGCCCAACGACCGCACCGCGCCGTTCGGCGGCTACAAGCAGTCCGGCAATGGCCGCGAGTGGGGCAAGTACGGCCTCGAGGACTTCCTCGAAGTGAAGGCCGTCGCGGGCTTCAACGCGGCGTAAGTTCTAGCGATTGAACGAACGAAGCGCCGGAGCGGGCAACCGCTCCGGCGCTTTTTGTTTTGCTCCGCCGTCATTGCGAGCGAAGCGAAGCAACCCAGAATCTTTCCGCGGGCGCAGTCTGAATTGCTTCGTCGCAAGAACTCCTCGCAATGACGAGGAGAGAGCGGTGCGAGACTCTATCCTCCCACCGCGCCCTGCGTGTTCACATACAGCGCGTAAATCGACTGGCTCGCTGCCATGAACAGGCGGTTGCGCTTGACGCCGCCGAAGCAGAGATTGGCGCAGCGCTCTGGCAGCGCGATGCGGCCGATCATGACGCCGTCGGGTGCAAACACAACGACGCCGTCGAGCTCGGGATCGCCCATGCCCCAGCCGCACCAGAGATTGCCATCGATGTCGCAGCGCATGCCGTCGGGCGTGCCGGGACCGGCATCGACATGAACGCGCTTGTTGGAAATCGTGGTGCCATCCACTGATACGTCATAGGCGAGGATCTTGCGGTTCGGCACGCCGCGTGATTCCACGACATAGAGGATCTTCTCGTCCGGCGAGAAGCACAGCCCGTTCGGCCCGAGCACACCCTCGGCGACGATGGTCGCCTTGCCGGTCGCAGGATCGAGGCGATAGACATTCGGCTCGATCTCGGGCTCGGCGGTGTAGCCCTCGTAATTGCCGAGCAGGCCGAAGGTTGGGTCGGTGAACCAGATCGAGCCGTCCGATTTGACGACGACATCGTTCGGCGAGTTCAACCGCTTGCCGTTGAACTGATCCATCAGCACGGTGATGCTGCCGTCATATTCGGTGCGGGTCACGCGCCGCCCGCCATGCTCGCAGGTGACGAGCCGGCCCTGGCGGTCGCGTGTGTTGCCGTTGGCGAAATTGGAGGGCTTGCGGAACACGCTCACCGCGCCGGTCTCCTCCTCCCATCTGACGATGCGCTGGTTTGGGATGTCGCTGCAGAGCAGATAGCGTCCGTCGCCGAACCACACCGGACCCTCGGCCCAGCGCAGGCCGGTCGCGAGACGTTCCACCGCCGACAGTTTCAGCCAGTATTTTTCGAAGCGGGGATCGAGCGCCTTGATCGCGGGGTCGGGGTAATAAGTCGCCGGCTGCCAGCCTTGGCGGAGATGCCCGGTGTGGGACGATGCCTCATTCATGTCGGTTCTCTCGTTTCGTTCCCTCTGGACAAACCAGCTATCATTAGAGACACGTGACCGCAAATCGGTCACCAATGGCGAGGGAAGACATGCCGCGTATTCTGATGACGGGAGCTTCGGGCGGAATCGGCACGCGCCTGCGAAAGCTGCTGCCGCCGATCTATCCGGATCTCCTGCTCTCCGACATCAAGCCGCCGGCCGATCTCGGCGCGAGCGAGAAATTCAAGGCGGCGGACCTCGCTGATCTCGCGCAATGCGAGGCAATCTGCGAGGGCGTCGACGGCATCATCCATTTCGGCGGCTATTCGGTTGAGGGCACCTGGGACCAAATCCTGCAGGCCAACATCATCGGCGGCTACAATCTGTTCGAGGCCGCCTATCGCAAGGGCGTCAAGCGTGTGGTTTTCGCCTCGTCGAACCACGCCGTCGGCTTCTATCCGCGCCACCACAGGATCGGCACTGATGTCACGCCGCGCCCTGATGGGCGTTATGGCGTCAGCAAGGTGTTCGGCGAGGCCGTCGGCGCGCTGTACGCCGACAAGCACGGGCTGAAGGTGACGTGCCTGCGCATCGGCAATTTCGGCGACATGCCGCTCGACCAGCGCCGGCTCTCGATCTGGCTCAAGCCTGATGACCTGGTGCAGCTCTGTCGCATCGGGCTCGAGCATCCCGATATCCATTTCGAAGTCTTCTACGGCGCCTCTCTCAACGAACGCGCCTGGTGGGACAACCACCGGGCCTACGAACTCGGCTATCGCCCCACGGGTCGTGCCGAAGATTTCCGCGAGCACGCCATGGCGGAGCAGGCCAAGCTGAAGCCGGATCCGGTCGGGGACTATTTCCAGGGCGGTGCGTTCTGCAGCATGGAGTACGATGCTGATCCGGGCCGGATCATCGACTGGAACAAGCGGTAAAGGCGCCGCTCGACACAGCAAGAGCGGCCAAGGCTTCGCCTGGCCGCTCTTGTTCTTGCGCCGGATCAGAACAGGCCCGGGATCAACATCGCGACCTTCTCCCTGTAGTGTCGGTACTGATCTCCGAACAGCGTGATCAGGTCGCGCTCCTCCAGCCAGATGCCGACGAAGATGTAGGCCGTCGTCACCGTCGCGAACAGCATGTGCCCCAACGTCATGGTGGGCGTGGACCAGAATGCGATGATGAAGCCGAGATAGATGGGGTGCCGGATCAGACGGTAGAGGCCCGGCGTCCTGAACTTCATCGGCTCAGTGAGCCGGCCCGCAAAGTGGCCGACGACTTGGGTCAGTCCGAACAACTCGAAGTGGCTGATCAGGAACGTGCTGTAGAGCACGATGAGCCAGCCGGCGAAGCTGCCCGCGACCGCGGCGTAAGCTGCCATCGGCGTCTCGATCTCCCAGACGATCGACGTGATCGGCCGCCACTGCCAGAACAGCAGGATCAGGCTCAGGCTTGCCAGCAGCACATAGGTGCTCCGCTCGAGCGCGGGCGAGGCGAAGGCGGCGAACAGCTTCTTGAACCCCTGGCGCGCCATGCCGCTGTGCTGGATGGCAAAGAGTGACATCAACGCGAGGTCGATCATGAGCGCCTGTCCGGTCGAGAATGTCGCGCCGCTGTTGATGGTCTTGGGCACGACGAGCTGCGCAATGAAGCCGACGGCGTACAGAAAAGTCCCGAAGAAGATGAGATAAGCGAGCACGCCGTAGCCGAGCACGAAGCTTCGTGCCGCCAGCGAGCTTGCGGTCTGAGCAGGTCCGTTATGCAGGGTGATGGACATGATGGAGTTTCCAGGTTGTGGTTGGGATTGAATGGCTGAGTCAGTGGCGTGCCACTGTTGCCTTCGTCACATTGCGAGGGCAGTCGGGGCTTTGCATCTGCCGGGGCTCTTCTGAACGGTTGCACCGCTCGCCGGTTCGCGCCGATGGTCGTCGGACGTCGTTGCGGCCGAAGCCAGAGCCAGCGACAGGGTGACGGCGGCAATTGTCCCGAGCGCCAGTGCTGCGGTTTTGAACTAAAAAGTCCGAGCTCGGAGATCTTGGGCTCGGAGGTTCCGGCTTCGGACGAGTCGGATCGGATGAAAAAATTCATGACTATTTCCTCGAATTGAAATCGTTGCGGGTAATGCAAATCTTCTGCAGCGTGTCTCGAACCGTGCGGTCACCGCCAGCCGTGGTGCTGCTGCAACCATTCGCGAACTGCATTGCGGCTTTCTCGCGGTTCGCCAGCATGCTGGCGACAGACTGATTGATGAGCCGACGAAGCCGCAGCACGATGGCGGCGAGATATCGCTGCGAGGGGCTCAGTGCGAGCGGCGCCTGAGACTGAATGGACATCTCCTGATCCTTTCTCGGAGGTTGGTGTCGAGGCCGCCGCCCGCGCTGATCTGCTATTCGGCCGCGGCTGTCTGCGGAGTGGGATCGCTGCGAACGACCACCGTTGTCGCGACCTTATAGAATTCCTCACCCGGCATGCCGACGCGCCGTGCATGCTCGCGGATCGAGTCTCCGTCGCGCGCTTCATAGATGCAGAAGGTGCCGATGCGGCCGTCCGCCTCATGCACCACATAGCTGCGGATCCAGCGAACGCGGTCGGACATCTGCTCGTTGCCGATCTGCGCTGACTTTGCGCCGGCGGCTTCCAGTTCGCTCAGGTTTGCCCAGGCGCTTGGGCGGCGAATGACATAGAGTTCCATAAGGCGTCTCCTCCGGGTTGATGCTGCGGCGCGTCGGTCGGTCGTGACCGAAGGCCGTGAGGAGCTATAGGCGCCGCCGGCGCTGATCGTCCTGACCGGCGCCTGATCATTGCCTGATCCTTGCTTGAACCTTTTCCGTCTCCCGTGGACATAACGGCATGACCCTCAGGTTTGGACCCTTCGAGCTCGACGAAGCGGGCCGCGCGCTTCTGCACGCGCAGCGGGAAGTCCCGTTGCAGCCGCGTGTGTTCGATCTGTTGGTCTATCTGATGCGCAACCGGGACCGGGTCGTCACCAAGGACGAACTGCTCGATGCCCTCTGGCCTGATGTGACCGTCACCGATAATTCCCTGCAGCGGGCCGTGAGCATGCTGCGCGGGGTGCTGCGCAAGGGCGGCCTGGATGGCGCCGTTCGGAACATCCCGGGCAGGGGATATCGCTTCTGTCTCGACGGCGTATCAGAGCTGAAGGTTGCCGCTCCTGATACTACTGACGCGCAACCCTCGGACGTGCTGGCGCAAGCGCAACGCGCCGCTGCCGCGCAAGCCTGGAGCGAAGCTGCAGCGCTGTTCGAGGTGGCCGATAACGCCAGGCCGCTCGACGGCGCCGACCTGCACCATTGGGCCCTGGCTTTGCAATGCACGGGCAAGGCCGATGCGGCCCTTCCGCTTCTGGCGCGCGCAGTTGCTGCCCATACCAGGACCGGCAATGTGCCGGCGGCCGTCGTCGACGCCGTCACGCTCTCCGGCTTGCACTTCGAGCGCGGCCAGGCGGCGATCGCCAAGGGCTGGCTGGCGCGGGCAGAGGATTGGGCCTCCGAGATCGAGGATCCCGCCAGCGCGGCGCTCACTCTGTGGATGAAGTCGAAGGTCGCGGCGTTCGACGGCGAGCCTGAACAGGCGCTTTCGCTTGCCGATATCGCGTACGGCATGGTCCGGCACAAGGATGCTGTTGGCATCGAAGCATTGAGCCTCGCTTATCGCGGGTTCTACCGGCTGTGTCTGGGCGATACACGAGCCGGCCAGGCGGATCAGGACCTTGCCGCTGCGATGGCGCTCTCCAGCGGCGATATCGATCCGATCATCGGAGGCATCCTCTACTGCAACATCCTGTGGGCGGCCCGGATGTTTGGAGATTGGGCGAGGGCCGATCAGTGGACGCTGGGCTACCAGAAATATTGCACCGAGAGCGGCATGGAATTGACCGGTTCGTGTCAGCTCCATCGGTCCGAGGTTCTCGGCGTCAGGGGCTCGCTCGGTGAAGCCTTGTCGCGCATTCAGGATTCGCTGGCACGGCTGACAGGCGACGCACCATGGGCGATCGGCGATGCCAATCGCGTGCTGGCCGACATCCATGCTGCGATCGGCAATGACGACGCCGCGCTCGAAGCCTATGACAAGGCCTACGCCTTCGGCTGGTGCCCGGAGCCGGGCCGCGCCATGCTTTTGCTTGAACGTGGTGAGGCTGACGCGGCGTACGCCAGTCTCGAACGTAGCTTGATCGGCAAGACCTGGTGGACCCTCCAGCGGCGAGGCATATTGTTCGCGCATCTGGCGCTCGCCGCCGCGCATACGGGCCGCCATGAGCAGGCCCTGGAGCTGATCGAAGAGCTTTCCGGAAGTCCCGACCGATGGCCGATGCCCTCGATCCGGGCATTGACGAACGAAGCGCAATCGGTTCTCGCCGATGCGCGCGACGATTACGAGTCGACACTGCGGCATCTGCACCTGGCCAGACAGTTGTGGTCGAGCATCGACGGGCGGGTCCAGGCCGTCAGGCTGAGACTGCTTATCGCGAAGCTGCAACTCGCGCATGATGACGTTCGGGGCGCATCAGCGGAGATTCACGCAGCCGAGCTCGCGGCTGGCGAGCTAGGCTCGCGGAAATTCCAGGTCGAGTGTTCGGCTCTGCGACGTGAGGCCGACACGCGTACGACCGGACGTGCTGCCTAGCGGCCGTCCGGCATGGGTGTCACGAGGTCGATGGCGCCGGCAGCGTTCAGATCGGCGCCCGGCTGCTCTGCGGCCCGGATGTGGCGATGGCCATGGTCGACGCCTATGCTGCGGCCAGCCCAAAAAGGCCTGCGCCGATAATGGCGATGCGCGTCGATCGAGGACTGCTGAAGGGACTGAACGGTCTCAGCGCCCCTGGTTACCTTGCGTGAGTCCACACGTGCCGCCCGCATCAAAAATGCAAATTGAGCCGCAATAAAGCCTGGTGGCGTTCGAATTGATCGAGGTTGAGGCTGCGGTGGTCGCCGATCGCGCGGCCTGCGACCTGCATCTGCCAGGTGCCGGAAATGCCGATCTCCTTTGAGATGGCGTAGGAGAAAGTGGGGCCCGCGAACACCGCATCACCTACAAAGCGGTCGAGGCCGGCGCCGTCATAGGCCCGCGCGTAGCGTACGCCGAGGCCGAGCACGAGCTCGGGCCGGACTGCGTAGGACATCGCTGCCTGGAGCTGCATTTCGGAATCGTGGCGCCACAGATTGGTCGCGATCTCGCGTGTTACGCCAGTCGCGTACCAGACGTTGAAGGCTGCAAACAGCCTGTCCTTGACCAGTTCGCGATCAAACAGCGCGGCAAACTCTCCGCCATATTGCTCGATATGCATGCCGCTGCCGTCGTCGATCCGGCCCCAGCCCGGCTGCGCATGGAGCGTCAGTCCAAAGGGCGCGACGGCGCGATCGACCAGCTTGTAACGCAATTCGAGCGCTGCGCCGCTGAAGGCGACGTCCCGATGATCGGCCATACCCGGAACGCCATTGATGTGCTGTCCGCTCAGCGCGAATCCTGGTGCGATCCGGAAATTGTCCGACAGCGTGAACTTGGCCTGGTTGAGACCGGCCCAGGCTGCGTAGCTGCCGGAGCGCTTGCCGAACGCGCCGACGTTCTCGAACTCCACCTCGATTTCGCCCGGCTTGCCGATATCGGAGCCCATGCTGAAGCCAAAGATATGCTCGGTGTCGATCTCCGCGTGAGCTGAGGGGAGGCCATGCGCCGGCTTGGAGACGCCGTCGCTCAATGAGGCGCGGGGCTCGGCATATGGCCGGCCCGACCTGTCACCGGCGAAAGCCGAAATGCAGCTGGCGGAGAGCCCGGCAAGGATCGTTGCCGCGGCCGCGGCGCGAGCGAAGGTCAATTCCTTGGACACGAACGATCACTACCTCTATGCAAATGCAAGTCACTCGCAAAAGCATTCCACGGTACGTCTGGAATCGCAATAGTTGCGAGTCATTCTTAGTTGCGTTCAAGTGTCGCAATGGTTCAGCCGGGATCATGCGGTTGGCGGGGATGGGGTGCAGGCCGCTCCGCCGGGCGGGCCTAGCGGACCCGAGGGTAATCCGCCTCATCCCCGGCAATCCGCGTCAGGTAATCCGACTTGCTGAACTGCATGTGGTCCACGCACAGCTGCGCCAGCGCCCAGCTGTCGCGGCCTCTCAGCAGTTCGATCATCAACTCGTGCTGGCGCCGCGACTGCGCCAATCCTTCGCGGTCGGCGAGGTTTTTCGCGCGCATCGGAAGCGTCAGGTTCATGTAGTCCTGGAGCGAGCCGACCAAATAGGGATTGCCGCAGGCGGAGAACAGCGCGAGGTGGAAGGCGTCGTTGGCTTCGTGGATGCCGCGCAGATCCTGCGCATCGGCCCGCACGCAATATTGCCGTTGCAGGGCGGTCAGCTCGTCGATCAGGCTTTGCGGGGCGGGCAGGGGGACCATCAGCGCGGCCTGCCGGGTCAGCATCTCCCTGACCTCATAGATCTGCCGGACCTCGTCGGCCGAGTAGAACCGCACGGTGGCGCCGACGTTCTTCTCGCGGCGGACGATGCCGCGCCGCTCCGCGTCCACCAACGCCTGCCGCACGAAGTGCCGGGAGGTGCCGTAGCGCGACATCAGCGCGTCCTCGGTAAGGCGAGCGCCCGGCGGCAGGCGGCCGAAGATGATGTCCTCCTCGAGCCGTGCAACGACGTCGTCCGGGTCGTCGCGCCCGATAGCCATGCTGTCTGCGGTGCGAGTGTCGGACATCCCTCAGCCTCCGGCTTCGGCCGGTCCGTTCTGTGGAGCAGGGAAGGTGCAGATTGTCAATAATCTGCATCACGACTGGCACCATAGGCCGGCATCTGCGACAAAATGGACCATTTTTATTGACAATCGAGAGGCAGGCTGTACCACATAGCGAAGTTATGGAGTGGCATGATGACGAGTGGATTGCGCAAGGGTTTGACCAGCTACGGCGATGCCGGCTTCTCGCTGTTCCTGCGCAAGGCATTCATCAAGGCCATGGGCTATTCCGACGACGCGCTGGAGCGCCCGATCGTCGGCATCACCAACACCTATAGCGACTACAATCCCTGCCACGGCAACGTCCCGCAGATCATCGAAGCCGCCAAGCGCGGCGTGATGCTCTCCGGCGCGATGCCGTTCGTGTTTCCGACCATCTCGATCGCCGAGAGCTTTGCGCATCCGACCTCGATGTATCTGCGCAATTTGATGGCGATGGACACCGAGGAGATGATCCGGGCCCAGCCGATGGATTCGGTGATCGTGATCGGCGGCTGCGACAAGACGCTTCCGGCGCAGGTGATGGCCGCGATCAGCGCCGATTTGCCGACCGTCGTCATTCCGGTCGGGCCCATGGTGGTTGGCCATCACAAGGGCGAAGTGCTGGGAGCCTGCACCGATTGCCGCCGTCTCTGGGGCAAGTATCGCGCCGGCGAAATGGATGACGTCGAGATCGAGGCGGTGAACGGTCGCCTCGCGCCGTCGGTCGGCACCTGCATGGTGATGGGCACGGCCTCCACCATGGCCTGCATGATCGAAGCCATGGGCCTGTCGCTGCCGATGAGCGCAACGATCCCGGCGCCGCATGCCGAGCGCTTTCGTCTGGCCGAGGCAAGCGGCAGGGTCGCCGCCGCAATGGCAAAGGCCAAGGGGCCGAAGCCGAGCGAGATTTTGACGCCTGCGTCCTTCAAGAACGCTCAGGTCGTGCTCCAGGCGATCGGCGGCTCCACCAACGGCCTGATCCACCTGACTGCGATGGCACACCGCTCGCCGCATCGGCTCGACCTTGAAGTGTTCGACCAGATCGGCCGTGAAGTTCCGGTGCTGGTCGATCTCAAGCCGTCGGGCGAGCACTACATGGAGCACTTCCATCATGCCGGCGGTGTGCCGAAACTGCTGGCGCAACTCGGTGATCTCGTCGATCTCGACGCCAAGACCATCGCCGGCCAGACGCTACGCGACGTCGTCGCCAATGCGGAGGATGTGCCGGGCCAGGACGCGATTCGTCCGCGCGACAATCCGATCAAGAAGGAGGGCGGCCTCGCCGTCCTGCATGGCAATCTCGCGCCGCGCGGCGCGGTCATCAAGCAATCGGCCGCGAGCCCAAAATTGCTGAAGCATACCGGGCGGGCCGTCGTGTTCGAATCCGTCGAGGACATGACCTTGCGGGTCGACGATCCCGAACTCGACGTGAACTCCGACGACGTGCTGGTGCTGCGCAATGCCGGCCCCAAGGGCGCGCCGGGCATGCCGGAGGCCGGCTACCTGCCGATCCCGAAGAAGCTGGCGCGCGGCGGCACCAAGGACATGGTGCGCATTTCCGATGCACGCATGAGCGGCACCGCGTTCGGCACCATCGTGCTGCATATCACGCCGGAATCCGCCGTGGGCGGCCCGCTGGCGCTGGTGCAGAACGGCGACATGATCAGCCTGGATGTGGCCAGGCGCAGCATCGAGCTCTTGGTCGATGCGGCCGAGCTGGAGCGCCGGCGTGCCGCCTTGAAGCCGGCCGCAGCACCCGAGGAAGCACGGCGCGGCTATGCCTGGCTGTTCAACGAGACCATCATGCAGGCCGACGAGGGCTGCGATTTCGACTTCATGCAGAGAACCGGGAAGACCGAGACGAGCTGACCGAACCACGAGCCCCCCAGACCGCACAAGCGGCGGGCGATTAAACAGGGGGAAACGGTGATTGCACGATCCATGCGGAGGTCGGCGGCCGTGGCTGCGGCGGCGCATTATCGCTTCGCTGGCCGGCGTGCTGTCGCTGCCTATCCTAGGTAAAGACTTGCTCGACGCGCCATTGCGCGCCGTCGCGCGCGTAGCGAAATGGCGTGCCGTGGCTATTCCTGAAGTAGCTGCCGGACAGCGCGTTGGCCATCCCCTGCATCACCGCGTCATGGCAGACGAACAGGAGATCGTCGCCGGGATGACGGTCGAGCCAGGTGGAGACGCAAGCCAGCGACCGTTCCGTCATGGCGTCCCAGCTCTCGCCGTCGGCCGGCAGGATCGAGACGAGGCCCGTCGCCGAATTGACGCCGTGCCTGATCATGAGGTCCCGAACGGGCAGGCCCTCGAAGCTTCCGAAATCGAACTCGATGATGCCGTCGTCGATCGCCAGCGGCACCGAGATCGCGGCCGCGATGATCTCGGCCGTTCGCGCCGCGCGGGCCAGGGGGCTTGCGACGATGCGGCTGATTCCGGCGCCGCGCAGCATGTCCACGGCCTCGTGTGCCTGCCGAAGGCCGTCCTCGTTCAGGGGATTGTCGGTCCGCCCCTGGAAACGTCCTTCGCGATTCCAGTCGGTCGCGCCGTGACGAAGGCCGTAGAACGTCCGCGTGGGCGTCACTTCGACTTGCTCGTGAATTTCTTCACGGCGGCACGGAATTCGTCCGTGTTCATCGCCATGATGATCTTGTGCTCCTCGGCGTCGAGCTGCTGCTTCACCGGCGTGTTGGCGGCCTGGTAGACCAGCGATTTGGTGCCGGCGATCGCGGCCGGCGGGTTCTGCGCCAGCCGCTCGGCGAGTTGTCGGGTCGCCGCCTTCAGTTCAGCGGCCGGGACGGTCTTGGCGACGAGGCCCCATTCATAGGCCTGCTGCGCGGTAAAATTGTCCTCGGACAGGAATATCTGCAGCGCGCGGCGGGAGCCCACCGTGCCGACGATGCCGACCGTCGAGCCGCCATCCGGCGACACCCCGATCTTGGCATAAGCGGGTGTGAACCTGGCGTCGTCGGCGGCGATGCAGAGATCGGTGACGAAGGCGAGGCCCATGCCGGCGCCGGCGGCCGAGCCGTGCACGCTGGAGAGCGAGATCTTCGGCATGCGCCGGATGATCTCGATGAAGGCGTGGTAGTGCTTCAGGAGCTCGCCGACCACGGGAGTCACCGTGCCCGCTTCGGCGGCCGCCCCGATCGTCTGCAGATCGCCGCCGGCCGAGAACGCACGGCCTTCGCCCTCGATCACCACGACCTTGATGTCGTCCGCACCTTCGAGATAGGCCGCGAGCTGCTCGAGCTTCTGCGCGATGGCGAGATTGATGGAATTGTAGGCTGTGGGACGGTTCAGCGTGATGGTCGCGATCGGGCCGTCGATCCGCAGCAGGGCGGGATCATCGGGCTGGGAGATGGGAGCGGTCATTTGGAAATCCCCGGCAGGAGGTCATTGCTGCAACTAAATCGCAGAAGGGCAGGAGTGACAATCCCCGACCGCCGCTCTTGCGCGGGGCGAAACGATAGGGTCAAATGAATGGGCCTTTTCCAAGGGACGGACACGAGCGCCGGCTCCTCGTAAGGTCAGCAATCAAAATCAGCGAGAGGGGAGACGACATGGGTCACGCTCGTGTCTTCCGGAAATGGGCTGTTCGATGAGCAATGGTCCGGTGATCATCGTCGGTGCCGGCCATGGCGGCTATCAGGTCGCGGCATCGCTGCGGCAGGCGGGCTTTGCCGAGCGCATCTGCCTGATCAACGACGAGGCGCATCTGCCCTATCAGCGGCCGCCTTTGTCCAAGGCCTATATCAAGGGCTCGGCCGGCCCTGAGAGTCTGATGTTCCGGCCCGAGAAATTCTACCAGGACCAGAAGATCGAGCTGATCGCGGGGCGCGCCGTGTCGATCGACCGTGCCGGCCACAAGGTGCTGCTCGCCTCGGGCGAGACGCTGGCCTACGGCCATCTCGTGTTGGCCACCGGCGCGCGCAACCGGCTGCTCGATCTGCCCAACGCCAATCTGCCCGACGTGAAATATCTGCGCATCCTCGACGAGAGCGAGGCGCTGCGCGCGATCATGCCGTCGAAGACACGGGTCGTCGTGATCGGCGCCGGCTTCATCGGGCTGGAATTCGCGGCGACCGCCCGGATCAAGGGCCTCGAGGTCGACGTGCTCGAGCTGGCCCCGCGCGTGATGGCGCGCGCGGTGACGGCGGAGGTCTCGGAATATTTTCAAGAACGCCACCGCGAGGCCGGCATCCGCATTCACCTCGGGGTGCAGGCGACTTCAATCGAGGCGGAGGGCGACAAGGTCACCGGCGTGTCCTTGAGCGACGGCCGGCATCTGCCCGCCGACCTCGTCGTCGTCGGCGTCGGCGTACTGCCGAACATCGAGCTCGCGGCGGAAGCCGGGCTGGCGGTCGCCGCCGGCATCGTCGTCGACGAATATCTTGCGACGACCGATCCCGACATCTCCGCGATCGGCGACTGCGCGCTGTTCGCCAGCCCGCGCTTCGGCGGATCGCTGCGGCTGGAATCGGTGCAGAACGCCACCGATCACGCCCGCTGCCTCGCAGGCCGCCTGACCGGCGACAGCAAGCCCTATGACAGCCATCCCTGGTTCTGGAGCGACCAGGGCGACGACAAGCTCCAGATCTCGGGCCTCACCACCGGCTACGACCGCGTCGTGCTGCGCGGCAGCGTCGCGAGCAAGGCGTTTTCCGCGTTCTGCTACAAGGGCGACAAGCTGCTCGGCATCGAATCCATCAACCGCGCCGGTGATCACATGTTCGGCCGCCGCCTGCAGGGCATGAACCGCTCGATCACGCCGGCGCAGGCCGCGGATGAAAGCTTCGATCTGAAGAGCGCGCTGGCCTAGGCCGCTGACAACACTGCCGCCACCTCCGCGGCCGTCGGCATCGACGGCCCCGCGCCCATGCGCTGCACGCTGATCGAGGCGGCGGCGTTGGCAAAGGCGAGGGCGGCACGCACGGGCGCACCGTCGGCGAGTCGCGCCGCGAGCGCGCCGACAAAACAATCGCCGGCGCCGGTGGTGTCGATCACCTTCACCGCGCGGGCGGGCACCGCAATTTCCTCGCGTCCAGCCAGTACCAGCACGCCGCGCTTGCCGAGGGTGACGCAGATGGTCTGGTCGGCGCGCGCCTGTAGCTGTCGCGCGACATCGATGATCCTTGCGGCCTCGTCGCCGTCGGAGAGCTCGCTACCTGCGAGGAAGCCCAGTTCGGTCTCGTTCAGCACCAGGATGTCGACCAGCGCGAGCAGCTCGCGCGGCATCATCTGCGCCGGCGCCGGGTTGAGCACGGTGACGACGCCGGCCTCGCGCGCGCGATGGAAGAATGCAGTGATCGTCGGCAGCGGGATTTCGAACTGGCTGACCGCGACATCGCCCTTGGCCAGCGGCACGTCCGCGACGTCATCCGCGCCGACCAGCGCATTGCTGCCGGGGATGACGACGATGGTGTTGTCGGCCTCGGCGACGGTGATGATCGCCGTGCCGGTATGCGCGTCGGTGTCGCGCACCGAGCCGAGATCGATGCCTTGCGCGGAGAGGAACGTCTTCAGATCGGCGCCAAAGGAATCCTTGCCGAGCCGGCCGATCAGCGTGGTCTTCGCGCCGAGCCGCGACGCTGCCACCGCCTGGTTCGCACCCTTGCCGCCCGGAAAATACAGCACCTCGCGGCCGGCGACGGTCTCGCCGACGCGCGGGTGGCGATCGGCGGTCGCCACCACATCCATGTTGATGCTGCCGGCGACGAAGACGCGCCCCATGACAAACCCCAGCGAACGCTAAACCCTGACCTCGAACTCGTGCCGGACCTTGGCGATGTCGACAAGCGTCGGCAAGCCCGCCTCGTTGCCGAGGCGCTGGATCTTGAAGGTCGAGGCGGCCCGGGCAAAATCGAAATGTTCGCGCCAGCTTTTGCCGGGATGGGCCAGATAGGAATAGACATAGGCGCCATGGAAGACGTCGCCGGCGCCGTTGGTGTCGATCACGCGCTCGCGCGGGATCGGCATCGCCGGCATCACCTGCACCGTGCCGGTCTCGTCATACCAAAGCAGGCCCTTCTCGCCCATGGTGATGCCGCCGATCTTGCAGCCGCGGCTCTTGAGGTAGTCGAGCATCTTCTCCGGCGTCAGGTCCATCTGCTCGCACAGGCGCTCGGCAACGATGGCGACGTCGATATATTCCAGCAGCTCGTGCGTGTTGGTGCGCAGGCCGCCGCCGTCGAGCGAGGTCAAGATGCCGGCCTCGCGGCAGACCTTGGCATAGTGGAGCGCGGCGTCCGGCTGGTGGCCGTCCACATGCAGCGCGCGGCAGCCGCCGAGATTGAGCATCGGAAAGGGATGGATGTGCTCGTCGTCGCGGCAGCGGACGATGGCGCGCTTGCCGTCCTTGGGCATGATGAAGGAGAGCGAGGACTGGTTGACCTTCCGCCCATGCAGCGAGATCGCGTATTTCGCGCACATGTCCTGGAACATGCGCCCCAGCCAGTCATTGGCCGCGGTGGCAATCAGATCCGGCACGATGCCGAGCTTGGCGCAGCAGAACGCCGCAGTCACCGCGTTGCCGCCGAATGAGACGGCGTAGTCCGAGGCCACGTGCTTCTCGTCCCCGGTCGGCATGTGGTCGGTGATGAAGACGACGTCGATATAGGTCTGTCCGATGAAGAGAGCCTGCATTGCTTGTCCGTCATGCGCTTTGTGGTCCAGGCCGGCGCGCGTACTGTAGCACCGGTTCCGCTCGGGGATCGCTGAAATTATTCGCAAATCTGCCGCCCCAAGCGCTTGAGGTCAGCATGGGGCCGGAATACGACCATCACCGGGCAATGCCAAGCCCGGACAAACGCCGTGTTGCGGCGCATTGGTTCCGGGTCACCACAAGTGTCGATCAAAGGGGGAGATATGATCACCGGCCTCGATCACGTCGTCGCTCTGGTCCGGGATATCGGTGCGGCCAAGGCGGCCTACCAGACGCTGCTCGCCCGCGCCCCGGCCTGGCAGAACTCGGGCGAGGGTGCCGACCGGGTACTGTTCACCCTCGAGAACATGACGATCGAGTTGATGGCGCCGAGCGGTTTCAGCGTGACCGCCGATCGCATGCGCGCGCTGCTGGGCGACCAGGAGGGCATGCTCGCCAGTTTGTGCTTTCGTGTTGCGGACATGAGCAAAATGCACCGGCGTCTGGGCCGGGTGGCGTTGAGCCCGGACCCGGTCGCCGAGGTCGAGAGCAGCGATTCGGAAACAGGCAATGTCCTGCACTGGAAGCGCACGCGCGCCGCCACGGAACTCACGCGCGGCGTGCGCATGTTCTTCCTCGAGCTGGCCGACGAGCGTCCGCTTTCGTCAGCGACCGACGTCGCGCCGATCGACGCGCTCGATCACGTCGTGATCACCACCGAGAATTCCGAAAGCGCCGCCGCGCTCTACGGCGCACGGCTCGGCCTCGATCTGGCGCTCGACCGCTCGCACCAGGATTGGGGCCAGCTGATGTTCTTCCGCTGCGGCGACCTCATCGTCGAGGTGGTGCGCCGGCCGGTCGCCGGGGGTGACCTCGCGCATGACCGTCTGTGGGGCCTGAGCTGGCGGGTCGCCGACATCGACGCCACGCGCGCCCGCCTGATCGCCGCCGGCCTCGACGTCACCGAGGTCCGCAATGGCCGCAAGCCGGGCACGCGGATCGTGACGGTGCGGAATGGGACCTGCGGGATTCAGACGGTACTGCTGGAGCGCTCGCCGAAGCCGGTGGATTGATCACCGTCATTCCGAAGCGACGCGCCCGGAATCCATTCCTCCACTTGCCCTGTCGCGCGGTGGATTCCGGGCTCGCGCCCAAGAGGCGCGCCCGGAATGACGACGTTTCTCAAATGCGCGCTCCCGTGTTACACGCGTCTTGTAAACACCCCAGCGAGTACCCGGTTTGGCAAAGGCGAAACAAGCCCAGAAATGGCAGCGCGATCCCGAGGGGATGCGGCTGCGCATTCTCGAAGCCGCCAAGCAGGAGTTTTCCGCCCATGGCCTCGCCGGCGCGCGCGTCGACCGCATCGCGGCCAAGGCCGGCGCCAATAAGCGCATGCTCTACTACCACGTCGGCAACAAGGACGAGCTTTACCTTGCGGTGCTCGAAGGCGCCTATGACAAGATCCGCAGCGAGGAGCGGGGGCTCGATCTCGAGCATCTCGATCCCCCCGAGGCGATCAGGCGCCTGATCGAGTTCACCTGGAATTACTTCCTGCGCAATCCCGAATTCCTGTCGCTGCTGCAGACCGAAAACCTCGCGCGCGCCAAGCACCTGAAGAAATCGACCAAGGTCAAGTCGATGCACTCGCCCTTCGTCGAGATGATCCGCACCGTGGTGCGCCGCGGCGTCGACAGCGGCGATTTCCAGGTCGCGGTCGATCCTGTGCAGCTCTACATTTCAATCGCGGGGCTGTGCTTCTTCTATCTCTCGAACTCGGCGACCCTCAGCGTGATCTTCGGCCGCGATCTCCTGGACAAGAAGGCCAAGGACGAGCGGCTGGCGCATATGGTCGGCCTCGTGCTCGCTGCGCTGACGGGACAATCCGTGGCGCTGATCGAGATCGCGAAGGCACCGAAGTCGCGCGCCGCGGTGGCGCAGACGGTGTAGCCAAACTCTCCGCCCTCATCGCGAGGGGGCGTCCATTATGCCAGGGGCGGCTGTGGTTGGGCCGCGAAGCCGCAGCGTGCTGGATTCCCCTCTTCCGCGGGGATGACACTGAGTGTATCGGCACTCCGGGGTCCACGTCGCCGCAATCTATCGTGCCGCTTTTTCTGGATCCCGGCTCTGCGCAGCAACGCTTCGCGCTGCAGCGCGTCCGGGACACAGAAGCTACCTCCATCTCCATTCATCCACCGGAACCGCCGCAAAACGTCACACGGAAAGCTCTGGACAGTATTTATCCAACGGGTTAATTTCTCCCGAGAACGAAGAAGAATGCCGGGAGTGAGACGTGGCTGAACTGAAGCCGCAAGGTGCGGTGTCCAAGATGCTGAACGCGGCCTGGGTGCGGCCTTTTCTGTTCCTCGTCTTCATCGTCGTCGCCTGGGATCTTGCGATCCGCGTATTCAAGATCCCCGCCTACCAGATCCCGTCGCCTCTCGACGTCGTCGCCGTGCTGCGCACCGACTGGCCGGAATTGCTGCGCCAGTCCTGGCCGACCACCTATGCGACCGTCTGCGGTTTTGCGCTGTCCGCGCTGTTCGGCATTCCCGTCGCGATGCTGATCGCAGGCTCGAAGACGGTGGAGAGCTACGTCTATCCACTGCTGGTGTTCTCGCAATCCGTGCCCAAGATCGCGATCGCGCCGCTGTTCGTGGTCTGGTTCGGCTTCGGCATCATTCCGAAAGTGATTTCGGCGTTCCTGCTCGGCTTCTTTCCCGTGGTGGTCTCGGCCGTGCAGGGCTTCAAATCGGTCGATCCCGATATGGTCGATCTCGCCCGCGCCATGCAGGGCAACCGATTCCAGGTGTTCTGCGCGGTGAATCTGCCGCATGCGTTGCCCGCGATCTTCTCGGGTCTCAAGGTGTCAGTGACGCTTGCGGTGGTCGGCGCCGTCGTCGGCGAGTTCGTCGGGTCCAATTCCGGCATCGGTTACGTGATGCAGCGCTCGATCGGTACCTTCGACCTGCCGACGATGTTTGCAGCCCTGGTGATCCTCGCGCTGCTCGGCGTGATCCTGTTCTGGATCGTCGACCGGATCGAGAAGCTGGTTATTCCCTGGCATGTCAGCCAGCGCGAGGACGTGATTTTCGCATCCTGACTGAAGCAAAGAACGGCCACGAACGGCCGACGCAACAAACGACAAGGGAGAGTGATGATGAAGCGGTTGATCGGGGCTGTCTCGGCGGTGCTGATGGCGTTTGCAGTTTCGCCCGCACAGGCGGCCGACAAGGTCGTGCTGATGCTCAACTGGTACGTCTACGGCGAGCACGCGCCGTTCTATTACGGCAAGACCAAGGGCATCTACGCGGCCGAGGGCATCGACCTCGAGATCCAGGAAGGCCGCGGCTCGGCTGCGACCACGCAGGCCGTTGCCGCCAAGACCGCCGATTTCGGCTATGTCGACGTCCCCACCATGATGCGCGCCGCGATCAAGGGCGCGCCTGTGGTTGCGACCGGCGTGCTGCTGCAGACCAGTCCGATGTCCGCCATGGGCTTCGTCGACAAGAACATCAAGAAGCCCGAGGACATCAAGGGCAAGACGGTGGCGATCACGCCGGCGGACTCCATGACCCAGATCTGGCCGCTGTTCCTGAAGAAGACCGGCCTGAAGGAGAGCGACTTCAAAACCGTTGCCGGCGATGGCCAGACCAAGCTCAACGCCGTCATCAACGGCCAGGCGGATCTCCTGCTCGGCTATGTCATGGACCAGTCGATGAAGATCAAGGACGCCACCGGCAAGGACGTCTACCCGATCAAGTTCGCCGACTACGGCATCAACATGGTTTCGTCCGGCATCATCGCCAATACCGACTATGTGAAGGCCAATGCAGACCTCGTCCGCCGCTTCATGTCGGCGACGACCAAGGCTGTCGAAGCCGCCGAGAAGGAGCCGAAGGCTGCGGCGCAGTCGATCCTCGATGCCAACCCCAAGGGCGGCAAGATCGACACGCTGACGCAGGGCTTCGAGCTGACGATTCCGCTCTACCGGACCGCTGAAACCAACGGCAAGCGCCCGTTCCAGGTCACCGACCAGAACATGACCGACAGCGTCAACCTGATGGTCGAATATGGCGGGCTTGACGCCAAGGCCAAGGAGAACCCGAAGGCCTTCTATACCAACGATTATCTTCCGAAGAGTGGCTCGTGAAACTTGCGACGATCATGAGCGAAACCGCGCAGCCGGCCGCACATCTGAGACTGGTGAGCGACCGGGCCGCCGGCGATTCGTCGGGCATCAAGCTGTCCGGCGTGTCGAAGACCTACCGGACCCGCGACGGCGACGTGCCGTCGCTGCGGCCGCTCGACTTCCACATTAATGACGGCGAGTTCTTTGTCGTGGTTGGCCCGAGCGGCTGCGGCAAGTCCACACTGCTGAAGCTGATCTCCGGTCTGCTGCCGCCGACGTCAGGCGAAATCCTGGTCGACGGCGAGAAGGTGACGAAGCCGCACGGCAATGTCGGCATCGTCTTCCAGAACGCACTGCTCTTGCCTTGGCGCAACATCCTCAAAAACGTGATGCTGCCGATCGACATGAAGCGGCTGCCGCGGGACGAATATCTTGCCCGCGCCAGGGCGCTGTTGAAGATGGTCGGGCTCGAAGGCTTCGAGAAGAAGCTGCCCTGGCAGCTCTCGGGCGGCATGCAGCAGCGCGCCTCGATCTGCCGCGCCCTGGTGCACGATCCCAGGATTATGCTGATGGACGAGCCGTTCGGCGCGCTGGACGCGCTGACGCGCGAGCGGATGAATGTCGAGCTGATGCGGATTCAGCGCGAGACAAAGAAGACTGTGCTCCTGATCACGCACTCGATTCCGGAAGCCGTGTTCCTCGCCGACCGTGTGCTCGTGATGACCGAACGTCCCGGCGCGATCGCTGCGATCTACGACGTGCCGCTGCCGCGCCCGCGCTCGCTGGATGTGATGGCCGACCCGGTGTTTACCGAACTCGTGCAGCGCATCCGCAAGCATTTCTTTTCACAAGGGGCATTGGACTAGGACGATGGGACAGGTTCCAATCTCTCGGTCGTCATGGCCGGGCTTGTCCCGGCCATCCACGCCTTGCCACGCGCGACAAAGAACGTGGATGCCCGGGACAGGCCCGGGCATGACGCTCGTCTTGGGACCACGTCCGTGCGCCTGAAGCTGCGAGACATCGCCTTCTTCGAGCGTCCCGTGCAGTTCGCACGGCCGTTCCGCTTCGGTGCCATCACGATCAACGCGACGCCTCAGCTGTTCGTGCGGGCCGAGATCGAGGTGGAGGGCAGGGGCGTTGCGGTCGGCGCCAGCGCCGAGTTGTTGGTGGCGAAATGGTTCGACAAGCGGCCGGAGCTGTCGCCGGCGCAGACGGTCGATGGGCTGCGTCGGTCGCTCGAGATCGCGAGCGGACTGTATCTGTCGCAGACCGGATTCCAGACCGCGTTCGATCTTCACGCTTCGTGCGTCGGCGCCCAGGTCGCGACCTGCGCGAAAAGCAACATTCCGCCGCTTGCAGCGGCTTATGGCCCGGCGGAGATCGACAAGGCAATCCTCGACGCGCTGCTTCGTGCCGCCGAGACCAGCTTCTTCGACGGAATGGTCGGTAACATCGCCGGCATTGATACGCGGTTGTCGCCCGATCTGAAGGAATTGGATCTCGCGTCGTTCCTCGCCCACCGAAAGCCGCTGCCACGCGTTGCCGTCAGGCATACGGTCGGCCTCGATGATCCCATCGAAGGCAACGGCGGGGTCGCCGACCCGCGCGAGAACGCCGGTGCCTGTTACTTCAAGCTCAAGCTGTCGGGCGATCCCACAGCCGACGCGGCGCGCCTTGCCCGCATCGGCAAGGAGCTCGCTACGACGGGACACGACTACAAGGTGACGCTCGATGCCAACGAGCAGTACGCCGATCTCGCCGCGTTGCAGGCGCTGATGAACCGGCTCGATCATGACGCCGCGCTGCGCCCGATCGCCACCCGCCTGCTCTATGTCGAGCAGCCGATGCCGCGCGACATCATGCGGCAATCGCCGCTTGGTGCGCTGGCCGTGCACGCCTTCATCATCGACGAGGCCGACGATTCCTACGATGCATTCCCGGCGGCGCGGGCGCTCGGCTATCGCGGCATATCCTCAAAATCCTGCAAGGGTCTCTTCAAGTCCATCATCAACGCGACCCGGGCTGCGAAGTGGAGCGCGGGCGGCGAGCGGTTCTTCGTCACCGGCGAGGACCTCACCTGCCAGGCGGGCCTCGCCGTGCAGCAGGATCTCGCGCTCGGCGCTCTCATCGGCGTCACCCATGCCGAGCGCAACGGCCATCACTACGTCGACGGCTTCGGCGACGCGCCGGCCACCGAGGCTGCGGCCTTCGCCGCCGCGCATCCCGATCTCTACGCCGATGCCGGGCAGGGCATCCGCCTCTCGATTCACGACGGCGATCTCCTGACGGGGTCGCTCAACACAACGGGCTTTGCGACGTCGGTCCATCCGGACTGGTCGGCGCTTCGTCCGCTCGAACAGCCGAAATCACTTCAGGAGTATCCGGCATGACCACCCAACGCCTCGGTCTCATCATGAACGGCGTCACCGGCCGCATGGGGCTCAACCAGCATTTGATCCGCTCGATCGTCGCGATCCGCGACCAGGGTGGTGTCCGCCTCAAGAACGGCGACCGCATCATGCCCGATCCGATCCTGGTCGGCCGCAGCGCGGAGAAAATCGAGGCGCTCGCCAAGCGCTTCAACATCACGCGCTGGACCACCGACCTCGATGCCGCGCTGGCCGACAAGAACGACACCATGTTCTTCGACGCCGCGACCACGCAGGCACGCCCCGGTCTGCTGACCCAGGCCATCAATGCCGGCAAGCACGTCTATTGCGAGAAGCCGATCGCGACCAATTTCGAGGAGGCGCTCGAAGTCGTCAAGCTTGCCAACTCGAAGGGTGTCAAGCACGGCACGGTGCAGGACAAGCTGTTCCTGCCGGGCCTCAAGAAGATCGCCTTCCTGCGCGATTCCGGCTTCTTCGGCCGTATCCTCTCGGTGCGCGGCGAGTTCGGCTATTGGGTGTTCGAAGGCGGCTGGCAGGAGGCGCAGCGGCCGTCCTGGAACTATCGCGACGAGGACGGCGGCGGCATCATCCTCGACATGGTCTGCCACTGGCGCTACGTGCTCGACAACCTCTTCGGCAACGTCCAGAGCGTGGTCTGTATCGGCAACACCGACATCCCCGAGCGCTTTGACGAGCAGGGCAAGAAGTACAAGGCGACGGCAGACGATTCCGCCTATGCCACCTTCCAGCTCGAGGGCGGCGTCATCGCCCACATCAACATGTCCTGGGTCACCCGCGTCTATCGCGACGACCTCGTCACCTTCCAGGTCGACGGCACCCACGGCTCGGCGGTCGCAGGCCTCACCGACTGCATGATCCAGGCGCGGCAGGCGACCCCGAGGCCGGTCTGGAATCCCGACGAGAAGCGCCTGCACGATTTCTACGGCGACTGGCAGAAGCTGCCCGACAACGTCGCTTACGACAACGGCTTCAAGGAGCAGTGGGAGATGTTCATCCGCCACGTTTACGAGGATGCACCCTACAAGTTCACGCTTCTCGAAGGCGTCAAGGGCGTACAGCTCGCCGAATGCGCGCTGAAGAGCTGGAAGGAGCGGCGCTGGATCGACGTCGCCCCGATCAAGGTCTGAAGTCAATTGGATAAGTCGCGATGTTTGCCAAGTCGTCATTGCGAGCGAAGCGAATCAATCCAGCGTCCCCCGGCGGCGACGGTTCTGGATTGCTTCGTCGCTTCGCTCCTCGCAATGCCGGGGAGAGGTCAGAACCATGAATAAGCCCGTCCAACCCATGTCCTCCTTGTCGCTCAAGCTGCCGAAGGCCGATCGCTCCATCGAGACCTACCGGCTCGCGGCCTCGCGAACGTTCCCGGCGAGACTCGAAGGCCCCCTGAACCGCATCGCCTTCTCCGCCGTGCACACCGTTGTCAATCCCTTCGCCGACAACGATCCCTGGCTCTCAGCAGCCGTCGACTGGGACAAGACCATCGCCTTCCGCGAGCACGTCTGGGACCTCGGCCTCGGCGTCGCCGAAGCCATGGACACGGCGCAGCGCGGCATGGGGCTGGACTGGCCGACCTCGCTGGAGCTGATCACGCGCTCGGTCGGTGCCGCCAAGCGGCGCAAAGCGCTGGTGTTCTCCGGCGCCGGCACCGACCATCTCGCGGTCGAGGACGCCAAGAGCCTCGACGACGTGATCCGCGCCTATGAAGAACAGATCTCGGCGGTCGAAAAGGTCGGCGGACGCATCATCCTGATGGCGTCGCGCGCTCTCGCCAAATTCGGTCGCAACGCGGACGACTACGCCAAAGTCTATGACCGCGTGCTCTCGCAGGTGCGCGAGCCCGTGATCATGCATTGGCTCGGCGATATGTTCGATCCCGCCTTGACGGGCTATTGGGGCACCAAGGACCTCGACAAGGCGATGGACGTTGCGGTCGCCATCATCAACGGCAACGCCGCCAAGGTCGACGGCGTCAAGGTTTCGCTGCTCGACAAGCAGCGAGAGATCGACATGCGCCGCCGCCTCGACAAGCGCATCAAGATGTACACCGGCGACGATTTCAATTACGCGGAACTGATCGCCGGGGACGAGCAGGGCTTTTCCCACGCACTGCTCGGCATTTTCGACGCAATCGCGCCGGCAGCATCCTACGCGCTGTCGCGGCTGGCGGCCGGCGACGAGGCCGGTTTTCACGACGTGCTGGGGCCGACCGTGCCGCTGTCGCGCCATATCTTCAAGGCGCCGACGCGGTTCTACAAGACCGGCGTGGTGTTCATGGCGTATCTCAACGGCCACCAGGACCATTTCACCATGGTCGGCGGGCAGGAGAGTACGCGCTCCACGCTGCATCTGGCCGAGCTGTTCCGTCTGGCCGACAAGGCCGGCCTGCTCGCCAACCCTGAACTCGCGACGCAGCGGATGAAGACCGTGCTCGCCATCCACGGTATCGAATCCTGATGCGCGATTTCTCGTCCGACCACCGCTGGCTGTCGCTCAACACGGCGACCGTCCGCAAGCAGGGTGACCTCGTCGCGATCATCGATGCCTGCGCAAAGCACGGTATTCGCGCCATCGATCCCTGGCGCGACCAGGTCGCGACCGTCGGGCTCGACCGTGCCGCGCGCGCGGTGCGCGATGCCGGTCTCGAATTGTCAGGCTATTGCCGCGGCGGCATGTTCACCTCGGACGCATCGCGCCGGGGTGAAGTGCGCGACGACAACAAGCGCTGCGTCGACGAAGCCAAGGCGTTGAGCGCGCCCTGCATAGTCCTCGTCGTCGGCGGCTTGCCGCAATATTCGCGGCCCGGCAGCGAGGCGTCGAAGGACATCGCGGCAGCGCGCGGACAGGTCGAAGAGGCGCTGGCCGAGATGCTCGACTATGCGCGACAGGCAAACCTGCCGCTGGCCATCGAGCCGCTGCATCCAGCCTATGCGGCCGATCGCGCCTGCGTGAACACGACGAAGCAGGCGCTCGATATCTGCGATCGGCTCGATCCTGCCCGCAGCGGCATGCTCGGCGTCGCGCTCGATGTCTATCACATCTGGTGGGACCCGGAGCTGATGGGGCAGATCGCGCGGGCCGGCAAGGATCGCCTGCTGGCCTTTCACGTATGCGATTGGCTGGTGCCGACCAGGGACATCCTCAACGACCGCGGCATGATGGGCGACGGCGTCATCGACATCAGATCGGTGCGTCAAGCGGTCGAAGCGCAGGGCTTTGGCGGCTATTCCGAGATCGAGATCTTCTCCAACGACTGGTGGGGCAAGACGATGGACGAGGTGCTGCGCACCTGCATCACGAGGCACAAGACGGTGGTTTAGGATTATGGTATTGTCCCTAGCCCAGCTAAATTGCTGCGATAAATCAACCCCTTGGCTACTGTGCATGGGGTTGTTTTCGCAAATTTGGGTGAGCGGCTCTCATCCGATCGTGCAGGGCACGCTCAAAAAGCCGCGAAACCGCACCCGTCCACCGCGCGTCGGCTGGCCGCTCACCGCGTAGTTCGGGAAACGCGCCAGGAAGCGCGAGATCGCGATCGCGCCTTCCAGCCTTGCCAGCGCCATGCCGGCGCATTGATGCGCACCGGTGGCGAAGGCGAGATGCCGGTTCGGCGTGCGTGCGATGTCGAAGCGTTCAGGGTCGGCAAACTGCGCGGGATCGCGGTTGGCCGCGCCAATGCACAGCGTCACCGACGTGCCGGCCTCAAGCACGACGCCGCCCAGCTCGACCGGTTCGGTGGTCATGCGGTTGCCGAGCTGGTTCGAGCTCTCGTAGCGCAGCACCTCCTCGACGGCGGTCTTGATCAGGTCGGGGTTCTCGATCAGCCGCTGCTTCTGGTCGGGATGACGATCCAGCGCCACGAGGCCGTTGCCGATCAGGTTGGTGGTGGTCTCGTGGCCGGCATTGAGCAGGAAGATGCAATTGTGCAGCAGCTCCTTCTCGGTCAGCCGCTCGCCGTTCTCCTCTCCCTGGATCAGGCGCGTCAGCACATCGCGCTCGGGATTGCCCGGCTTGGCGCGCCGGCGCGCGACCAGCGTATCGAGATAAGCAAGGAAGTCTTTCACAGCGTTGTTGCCGCGCGTGGCGGCCTCAGGCGACACCACGGGTTCGAGCGCGCCGAGGATCGCCAGTGACCAGTCGCGCAGCGGCCCGCGTTCCTCATGGGGCACGTCCAGCAGATTGCCGATCACCTCGATCGGAATGGACGCCGCGAAATGCTCGATCAGCTCGCAATGGCCCTTGCCGGCGATGGCATCAAGCAGCCCGTCGACGAGCTTGACGAGATCGCCCTCCATGCCCGCAATCGCCCGCGGCGACAGCGCGCCCATGATCAGGCGGCGGACACGGGTGTGCGACGGCGGATCGTTGAAGACCAGGCTGGTGGTGTGATGTTCGTAGAGCGGGGTGTCGCCGTATTTCGGCGCGAACTCGCGCTTCTTGTCCGAGCTGAACGATCTGGTGTTCTTGTATGTGGTGACGAGATCGTCGTAGCGGGTCAGGAACACGGTGCCGCTGCGCAAGCGCTTGACCGGCTCGTTTTCCCGCAGTGCACGATAGGTCGGATAGGGGTCGTCGTAAAACTGTGGCGTCAGCTTCTCGAGGTCGAAGCCGGCCGCTAACTCCTTCGCATCTGCGTTCATCCCGCTATTCCCACCGGTTAAAGCCGATATGCCGTTATTGTTGTTTCGACCAAGGCGCACGTCCGTCTACAGTCGCATATCTCTGCTAGCCGAACGGACAGGAAAATGCACGCCCGCGCTGACGCAGCCGACACGACGGCGCCGAATTGGCCCGACGATATCTTCGCGACGCTCCAACGCTTCGACGTCAGGCAGGTGCCGTACGTGCCGGACGCCGGCCATTCGAAGCTGATCCAGCGCGTGCTGAGCTCCTCCACGATGCGCGGCATTCCGCTCACCACGGAGGAGGAGGGCGTGGCGCTTCTCGCCGGCGCCTGGGCCGGCGGCCAGCGCGGCGTCCTGCTGATGCAATCGAGCGGCGTCGGCAATTGCATCAACATGCTCTCGCTGATCCCGATCCTGCGCTTCCCCTTCCTGACGCTGGTGACCATGCGCGGCGAGTGGGGCGAATTCAATCCGTGGCAGGTGCCGATGGGTTCGACCACGCAGGGCGTGTTCGAGCTGTCGGGTGTCCAGGTGTTGCGTGCCTCGAACGCAGCTGAGGTACCCGCGGTGCTCGAAGCCGCTGCGTCGCAAGCCTACCATGCGCTCACGCCCACCGCCGTCCTCCTGTCGCAGCGCCTGATCGGCGCCAAGGTTTTCACCAAATGAGCAAGGCCAATCTCCTCGACCGCCGGCAGGTGGTGTCCGCGCTGCTGGCGAACCGCAAGGACGTTGTCGCGATCGGCGGCCTCGGTGCCTCGACCAACGACATGTGCGCAGCCGGCGACCACGCTCGCAATTTCTATCTCTGGGGCGGCATGGGCGGCGCCGCGATGATTGGGCTCGGTCTCGCTCTGGCGCAGCCGAAGCTGCCGGTGCTGGTCATCACCGGCGACGGCGAAATGCTGATGGGCTTGGGCAGCCTTGCCACCATCGGGCTGCAGAGGCCGTCGAACCTGTCGATCGCGGTGCTCGACAACGAGGCCTATGGCGAGACCGGCGGCCAGACCAGCCACACCTCGGCCGCCGCCGACCTCGTCGGAATCGCCAAGGCCTGCGGCATCAAGGACAGCCAGTCGGTCTCGACCATGGCTGAGGTCGAGGCATTCGCCAACGCCGTCCACGACGTCTCGGCCGGACCGCGCTTCGCCAATATGAAGATCGACAGCGCCAGCCTGGAGCGGATCCTGCCGACCCGGGACGGGACCTACATCCTCAACCGGATCCGTGGCGACCTCGGCTTCCAGCCGATCTAGGGCACGCCCGTCCATCCCCACCCGCGCTCAGGTCATGCACGGAAGCCGTGCAAGCCGGGCCAATATCCGCTGGACTCGACAACGCACTCAGGTTGCGATGCAACATAGTGCTTGACTTTGACGTGGGTGAGTGCTTACTCACCAACCATGAGCTCATTGCGTATGACGAGCGACCTGAGGCGTCAATTGATCCTCGGAGCCGCGAAGCGCTGCTTTTCCCGACACGGCTATACCGGCACCACGACCAAGAGCGTGGCGGCCGCCGCTGCCATTTCCGAAGCCCTGCTGTTCAAGCATTTTCCGTCCAAGGCGGCGCTCTACGCCGAGATCCTGAGCGAGGAATGTGAGGCGGACCCGGCGCTGATGGAGCTGCTCGAACGGGAGCCTTCGACGGCTACGCTGGTCGAGGTGATCCGCGGCATGGTGCAGCATTTCCTGCACATTGCCGATGGTCCCGATCAGGAAGAGGCCCAGCGCCTGCGGTTGATGGCCACCAGCCATCTGGATGATGGCGAGTTCGCCCGCTTGCTCTATGCCAAGATCCAGACGCTGATCGGGGCGGTCTTCGTTGCCTCGCTCGAACGTGCCGTTGCCGCCGGCGCCGCGCGGCCGTTCAGCGGCGACCCGCTCAACCTGTTCTGGTTTGCGCATCACACGGTGATGACTGCAGCGCTGACCAGGTTGCCGACCGCGCCTTGCCTCGCTTACGGCAAGGCTGAAGACCTCGAGCGACAGCTGTGTGAGTTTCTCCTGAGGGGTATCGGACTTAACGACGCCGCAATTGCTTCGCATCTGGGCCACAATCAGGCTGCCGCGGATGCCGGCAAGACGGCGATTGCAGAGAGTGCATGACATGAACATCGTAACCGAACACAAGATTTCGGGCGAACCGATCGACAGCAAGGCTCCCAAGCGTCCGGTCCGGCCGGTGCTCTGGTTCATCATCGTCGGCACGCTCCTGGCGGCGCTCGTCGGTGGCCTCGTCTGGTTCAATTATTTCCGCGGCCAGATGATCAAGCAGTTCTTCGCCAACAACAAGCCGCCGCCGACCGCGGTCAGCGCGGCAGAGGCGAAGTCCGAGGTGGTGCCGAACCTGCTCACCGCGGTCGGCGGCCTCGTCGCCGTGCATCAGGTCGACGTCAGCGCCGACGTCAACGGCCGCGTCACCGCGATCAAGTTCGAGCCCGGCACGCGTGTCGAGGCCGGCACGCCGCTGGTTCAGCTGTTCGACGCACCGGAGCAGGGCGACCTTGCCAATTACAAGGCTCAGGCGACCGTCGCGCAGCTGTCGCTCGATCGCGCCAAGCAGCTGGCGTCGCGCCAGTTCGGTCCGCAGGCGACCGTCGATACCGCGCAGGCCGCCTATGACCAGGCGCAGGCCGGCATCGCCAAGACCGAAGCCCTGATCTCGCAGAAGCTGGTGCGCGCACCGTTCTCCGGCGATCTTGGCGTCCGCAAGGTCGAGGTCGGCCAGTATCTGACGGCAGGCACGGCGATCGTGTCATTGACCGACCTGTCGGAGCTGTGGGCCAACTTCACCGTGACGGAAAAGGATTCCGGCAACCTCAAGGTCGGCCAGACGGTCCGGCTCAAGGTCGATGCCTATCCGGGCCGCGTCTTCGAAGGCAAGATCACGACGATCGAACCGCAAATCGCGACCGACACCCGCAACATCCGCGTGCAGGCGACGATCGCCAATCCGGAAAAGATCCTGAAGCCGGGCATGTTCGTGACCACCACGGTGGTGCTGCCGGACAAGCCGGCCGTGATCACCGTTCCGGAGACCGCGGTCGACTACACGCTGTACGGCGATTCGGTGTTCGTGATCACCGAGAAGAAGGAAGACGACGGCAAGACCAGCCTCTCCGCGGTGCGCACCTTCGTGCAGACCGGCAACCGGGTCGATGGTCGCGTCGAAATCGTCAAGGGCCTGAAGGCGGGCGACAAGGTCGTCGCCGTCGGCCAGCTCAAGCTGCAATCGGGTGCGGCGGTGTCGATTTCGACCGACCCGGCTCCGCAGATCCCGGCGCAGCCGCCGCGCTACTGATCCATGACACTCAAGTGATCCGGCTCGGCCGGATCACTTTTCTTGAGACAGACAAATCGAGATCGCCGCGATGCGCTTCACCGACATTTTCATCAAACGCCCGGTTCTGTCGGTCGTCGTCAGCCTGTTGATCCTGCTGATCGGCCTGCGCGCGGCGATGGTGCTGCCGATCCGGCAATATCCCAAGCTGTCGAACACGGTCATCAACATCACGACCGTCTATCCCGGCGCGTCCGCAGACCTGATCCAGGGCTTCATCACGACGCCGATCGAGCAGGCGGTGGCGTCGGCCGAAGGCGTCGACTACATCACCTCATCCTCGGTGCTCGGCACCTCGACGATCCAGGTCTACATCAAGCTGAACTTCGATCCCAACCAGGCGCTCACCGAGGTGCTGGCGAAGACGAACTCGGTGAAATATCTGATCCCGAAGGAATCCAACGACCCGATCGTTACCAAGACCACGGGCCAGACCACGGCCGTGATGTATCTCGGCTTCTCGTCCGAGGAGCTCTCGGGCTCGGCGATCTCGGATTACCTGACGCGCGTTGTGCAGCCGGTGCTCTCGACCGTCGACGGCGTGGCCTCTGCCGACATCCTCGGCGGGCAGACCTTCGCGATGCGGTTGTGGCTCGATCCCCAGAAAATGGCCGGCCGCAACGTGTCGCCGGCGGACGTTGCTGCGGCGATTCAGGCCAACAACTTCCAGTCCGCGGCGGGCCAGACCAAGGGCTATCTGATCGTTTCGAACGTCTCGACGAACACGGGCCTGACCGACGTCAACCAGTTCAAGAAGATGATCGTCAAGGCCAAGGACGGCGGCTTCGTGCGGATGGAGGACATCGCCACCGTCGAGCTTGCCGCCCAAAGCACGGATGCGAGCGTCGCCTTCAACGGCGAGCACGCGATCTTCATTGGTGTGCAGGCCACGCCGCAAGGCAACCCGCTCACGCTGGTCAAGGGCGTGCGCGCGCTGTTCCCCGAGCTCGAGCGCAACCTGCCGCCGTCGATGAAGATGAAGGTCGCCTACGATTCGACCAAGTTCATTCAGTCCTCGATCGACGAGGTGGAGAAGACGCTGGGCGAAGCCGTGATCATCGTGATCGTGGTCATCTTCCTGTTCCTGGCCTCGCTGCGGTCGGTCATCATCCCGGTCGTCACGATTCCATTGTCGATGATCGGCGTCTGCACGTTGATGCTGGCGCTGGGCTTCAGCTTCAATCTTCTGACGCTGCTCGCGATGGTGCTGGCAATCGGACTCGTGGTCGACGACGCCATCGTCGTGGTGGAGAACATCCACCGCCATCTGGAGGAGGGCAAGACGCCGGTCCAGGCGTCGCTGGAGGGCGCACGCGAAATCGTCGGCCCGGTCATCTCGATGACCATCACGCTCGCCGCGGTGTACGCGCCGATCGGTTTCCTCGGCGGTCTCACCGGGTCGCTGTTCCGCGAATTCGCCTTCACGCTGGCGGGTTCGGTGATCGTGTCGGGCGTGATCGCGCTGACCTTGTCGCCGATGATGTGCTCGGTGCTGCTGAAGAATACCGAAGAGGGCCGCTTCGCCAAGGGCGTCAACAGGGTGTTCGGCGCGCTGACGCGCTGGTATGGCCGCAGGCTCGATCGTTCGCTCGACTACAAGGCCATCACGGGCCTGTTCGCGATCACCATTCTCGGCCTCGTCGGCTTCCTCTACATGCATACGTCGAAGGAACTGGCACCCGAGGAAGACCAGGGCATCGTGTTCGCGGTGACCAAGGCGCCGAAATACGCCAACATCGACTACGTCGATTTCTACGGTGAAAAGCTCGACAAGGAATTCGAGAAGTTCCCCGAGACCGACCTCCGCTTCGTGCTGAACGGCATCAACGGCCCGCAGGGCGGCATCGCCGGCATGCTGCTCAAGCCCTGGGACGAGCGCAAGCGCTCGTCGATCCAGCTCAAGCCGCTGGTGCAGGCCGAGCTCTCCAAGATCGAGGGCGTGCAGGCGTTCGCATTCAACCTGCCGCCGCTTCCGGGCGGGCCGGGCGGCCTGCCGGTGCAGATGGTGATCAATTCCACCGCGAGCTTCCAGACGGTCTTTGAGCAGATGGAGAAGCTGAAGGACTCCGCGCGCAAGAGCGGCATGTTCATCGTCTCCGACAGCGATCTCGCCTACAACCAGCCGAACGTGAAGGTGACGATCGACCGCAACAAGGCGCAGGACCTCGGCGTCAACATGCAGAACCTCGGCAGCACGCTCGCGGTGCTGCTCGGCGGCAACTACATCAATCGCTTCAACCTGGAGGGGCGTTCCTATCAGGTCATTCCGCAGGTGCCGCGCGCCAAGAGATTGTCGCCGGAATCGCTCGGCGGCTATTACGTGACGACCAATACCGGCCAGCAGCTTCCGCTGTCGACCGTGGTTTCGATCGAAACCAAGACCGACCCGAATTCGCTGACGCACTACAATCAGCTCAATTCGGCGACGTTTTCGGCCGTGCCGATGCCCGGCGTCACCGTGGGCGCGGCGGTCGACTTCCTCGAAGGCGAGGCCAAGAAGCTGCCGCAGGGCTTCAGCCACGACTACCTCGCGGACTCCAGGCAGTACGTGCAGGAAGGCAATCAGCTCGCGATCACCTTCGGCTTCGCGCTGATCATCATCTTCCTGGTTCTGGCTGCGCAGTTCGAGAGCTTGCGCGACCCATTGGTGATCATGATCTCGGTGCCGATGGCGATCGTCGGTGCGCTGATCCCGTTGTTCTTCGGCGCGGCGACCATGAACATCTACACCCAGGTTGGTCTGCTCACCCTGGTCGGCCTGATCACCAAGCACGGCATCCTGATGGTGGAGTTCGCCAACGAACTCCAGGTCAACGAGCGGCTTGACCGTCGCTCGGCCATCGAAATGTCGGCCCGCATCCGCCTCCGGCCGATCCTGATGACGACGGCTGCGATGGTGACCGGCCTGATCCCGCTCCTGACCGCGACCGGCGCGGGCGCGGCCAGCCGCTTCTCGATCGGTCTCGTCGTCGTCGCCGGCATGTCGATCGGTACGCTGTTCACGCTGTTCGTGCTGCCTGCGGTCTACGTGGTGTTGGCGACCGACCACCGCGCGGCCGCCGATTCCGAGCGGAACAAGCAGGTCAACGAACTCGACCTTGGATCCAAGGCCTTGCGGACGACCTGAAGCCGCTCGCTTGCAAGCGAACCAGCGGGCGGCAGCGGCGGGTCCGCTGCCGCCCTTTCTCGTTGTGCCCGGCCGCACCCGGCCGGTCTTATCCCGCGCTTGCGAAAGACAAGGCCGCATCTTCTTGCTAGGTTTTGGGTGATGAGCCTTCCCCTCCATCCCGACACCCCGCAAGCCAGGACGCTACCGAGCCCGGCCTCTGATGGCGTCGCTGCCAGCGCGGGTACGGGGCGGGGACTCAGGAGCCGGCTGTTCACCACATATGTCGCACTGTTCGTGGCCGTCGTCGCCATCGCGCCGCCGGCAAACGGGCTGTTCGAGGTTTTCTTCTATGATCGCGAGCACAAGGCCTCGCTGATCCGGGTCCTGCATGAGCAGGCCGAGGCGGCCGCGGCCAAGATCGGCCAGTTCGTCGGTACGCGCGACAATTCCCTCGCCGGCTTTCACCTGAAGCGCCTGCTCAACGGCGCCAAGGGCATTCGCATGCAACTGGAATAGGAGTTCGTCATGGTTCGCGAGTTTTCTGCAGGCAATTACCGCTTCATTCCGTCCGTGTTTCAATATTCGGCTGGCGCCGTCGCGGATGACGGTTACGAGATCGAGCGCGTCCGCTTCGACCGTCTGGTGCCGCTTGCGGAGGGGTTTGCGCTGGCCGCAAAGTTCATCCAGGACGCGGGGCGGCCGCTGACGGCGTTCTGCGCCTGCGAGCTGCGTTCGCCGGCGGCCTTCAGCGAGGAGGGCTTTCGCGCGTTCAACCTGCATTACGTGAAGACCCTGTCGGAATGGGGCATCTTCGACGGGACCACCAATCCGGTGGCGCGCAGCAATGTCTGTCCGGAGATCGATCCGCCGGCCGAGCCGTCGTTCTATGCGTTCTCGTTCACGCGGCCGACCCGCTCGAAAGCGCCGTCCTTCGTGATATCAGGCGGTGCCGAGGCGCGCGAGGGCAGCGGCACCTATGTCGAGCGTACCGTGCGCTATCGCGACCTTAGCCCGGAGGGGCTGCGGGAGAAGGTGCGCTTCACCACGACGTCGCAGATGGAAGCCCGTATGGCGGCCTTCGGCTTCGGCTGGAGCGACACGACCGCGGTGCAGGCCTATTCCGTGCATGATTTCCACCACGCGCTCGTCGACGAACTGGTCCGCCGCGGCGCGTTGCGTTCGGGTCTGACCTGGCATTTTGCCCGGCCGCCGGTGGTCGATCTCGAATACGAGATGGATTGCCGCCGGGTGTTGCGCGAGGTGGTGATTTAACGCTGCCTCGGATCGAGCGCGTCGCGCAGGCCGTCGCCGAGCAGGTTGAGCGACAGCACCACGAGGAAGATCGCCAGGCCCGGCCAGATCGCCATCCAGGGCGCCTGGGTCAGGAAGCGCTGCGCCGCATTGAGCATGCTGCCCCATGACGGCGCCGGCGGCTGCTGGCCGAGGCCGAGGAACGACAACGCCGCTTCGGCGATGATGGCTGCGGCGATCGAGAGCGTCGCCTGCACCAGAAGCGTGGGCAGGACGTTCGGCAGGATATGTGAGAACGCAATGCGCCAGGGCGGATTGCCGAGCGCGCGCGCGGCTTCGACATAATCCTCGGCCTTGACGACGAGCACCTGGCCTCGGGTCAGGCGGATGAAGATCGGCGTCGCGGAGATGCCGATCGCAATCATGGCATTGCCGAGGCTCGGGCCGAGGAATGCCGCCAGCGCGATCGCCAGGATCAGGAACGGGCAGGCCAGCATCGCGTCCGTGATCCGGCTGATCAGCGCGTCGACGAAGCCGCCGCGATAGCCGGCGAGAAGGCCGAGCGGCACGCCGATGCCGAGCGCGATCGCGACCGAGATCAGGCCTGCAAGCAGCGATGCCCTGGCGCCGTAGACGACGCGGCTGAGGATGTCGCGGCCGAGCTCGTCGGTCCCGAACCAGTGCGCAGCGGTGGGCGGTTTGCGCACCAGGCTCCAGCTCGTCGCGATGGGATCATAGGGCACGACGAGCGGTGCGAAGACCGCAAGCACGATGAACGCCGTGATCACGACGAGCCCGAACACGGCGGCCTTGCGCTTGAACAGCCGCCGCCGGGCACGGCGTGCCGGGCTGTCCAGCTCGTAGGCCTGGATGGCGGCGTCGGATGGCAGTGCAGCGTCGGTCATCGTCTAGCCCCTTAGCCTGGGATTGACGAGGATATAGGCGATATCGGCGACGAGGTTCAGCGTGATGTAGACCGTGGCCGTGACCAGCACGACGCCCTGCACCACCGCGTAGTCGCGGTTGAAGACGGCGTCGACGATCAGCTTGCCGAAACCGGGAATGGAGAAGATCTGCTCGGTCAGGACGGCGCCGGACAGCAGCGTGCCGAGCTCCAGCGCGCCGAGCGTGATGATGGGCGTCAGAGCGTTGCGCATGGCATGCTTGAGGATCACGGAGCGCTCGGAGAGACCCTTCGCGCGCGCGGTGCGGACATAGTCGCTCTCCAGCACCTGAAGCATGGCGCTGCGGGTATGCCGCATCAGGACTGCGGAGATTGCATTGCCGAGCACGAAGGCCGGCATGATGGTGGCGGCAAGGCTGGCGCGCCAGTTCTCGGTGAGCGGCACGTAGCCCGATGCCGGCAGCCAGCCGAGCTTGATCGAGAACAGGAAAATCAGCAGGATCCCGAGCCAGAAATTCGGCGTCGAGATACCCCACAGCGCAAACAGGTTCGCGCCATAGTCCCAGGCCGTGCCCTTCTTCACGGCGGAGACGATGCCGGCGGGAATGCCGATGCAGAACGCGATCAGGATCGCCATCGAACCGAGCTGCAGCGTCACCGGCAATTTTTGCGCGATCAGCTCGCGCACCGGCATCTTGTTGCGCAAGGACTCGCCGAAATTGCCGGTGAGGACTCCCTTGAGCCAGTAGACATATTGCACGGGGATCGGCTGATCGAGCTTGTACTGCTGCCGGATCTGCTCGATCACGGCGGGATCACGCTCTTCGCCCGCCATCACCAGTGCCGGATCGCCGGGTAGCAACTGCTGGAGCGAAAAGATCAGCACCGATACGAAGAACAGTGTCGGCACGATCTGCGCGATCCGGCGGGCGAGGAAGTTCAGCATGGCCAGGCCCGTGACCCGGGCGCGGCGCAACATGCAATGCTGCGCTGCTGAACCGGGATCCATCGATCACGATGGGCCGCCGCTACGGGTCCCGGCCCTGCGGCGCAGCGCTTGGGCGCTGCGCCGCGTCGGGGACACGCACCTATCGTCAGAACAATCACTTGAACTTCAACCCGACAACGCGCACCAGCCCGTCCGGCATCTGCTTGTAGCCCTGCAGCTTGGTGGTGTGGGCGATCAGGAGCGTACGGTGGTAGATGTAGATGATCGGCAGATCGTCGAGCAGGATTTTTGTCAGCTTGGCGTAGATCGCCTTGCGCTCCTCGACATTGGACGTCGCTCGCCCGTCTTCCATCAGCTTGTCGGCGTCAGGATTGGCGTACCCGCCGTCGTTCTGCGGCGCCTTGCTGCGCATGAAGATGTAGGAATTGCCGTCCGGGTCGATGCGGCCGCTCCAGTTGATCTGGAAGATCTGGAACTCGCCGGCCTGCGCCTGCTTGAAGGTGGTGGCGAATTCGACCGCGCGGATCTTGATGTCGAAACCCGCTTCCGCGGCCATCGACTGGATCACCTGGGCCACGGCCTCGTTCTCCGCGCCCTTGGGGATCATGTAGTCGACGCTTACCGGCGTGGTGACGCCGGCTTCCTTCAACAGCGCCTTCGCCTTGGCGATGTCGCGGCCGTGAACCGGGAAGGCCTTCTGATAATAGGGATGTGTCGGGCTGACCCATTGATTGCCAGGGGTGAACTCGCCGTTGAACACGACCTGGTTGAGGGCTTCGCGATCGATCGAGAGGTCGAGCGCCTGGCGGACTTTCGCCGACTGGCTCAACGGGCCCTTGCTCTTGTCGTTGCCGATATTGACGGTCAGGCCGAGATAGCCAAGCTCCGGCGCGGTCGAGAGCACGAGGCGGGAATCGGCGCGGACGTCCTTGATGTCGGTGGCGAGTACGCGCTCGATCAGATCGAGCCCGCCGGACTTCAGGTTGGCGAGCCGCACCGTGGCGTCGACGATCGGCAGGAACACCACGCGATCGATGTGGATGTTGTCCTTGTTCCAGTAGTCGGCGAACTTCTCGAACACCATGCGATCCTGCTGCACGCGCTCGACGAACTTGTAGGGACCTGCGCAGACCGGATGCAGGCCGAACTTGTCGCCGGCCTCCTTCGCAGCCTTCGGGGAGACCATCATGCCGGAGCGGTCTGTGAGCTGGGCGATCAGCGGCGAGTAGGGAGTTTTGAGCACCAGCTTGATGGTGAGGGGATCGACCACCTCGACATGATCGACGCTGGCAAGCTCCGACTTGCGGAACGAGGTCGGCAGCGTCATGTGACGCTCGATCGAGAATTTTGCGGCTTCCGCGTCCAGCGGCTCGCCATCGTGGAATTTGACGCCCGGCCGTAGCTTGATCGTCATTTCCTTGCCGTCGGCGGAAGTCTCGTGGGACAGCGCGAGCTGCGGCACGATGTTGAGCTTCTCGTCGATGTCGAACAGCTTGTCGCAGAAGGCGGAGAACACGATGCGGCCGACATAGGTTCGGCCGATGCTGGGATCGAGGATATCGGGGTCCTCGGCGATGCCGATGCGAAGCGTGGTCTGGGCTTGAACCTGGTCTTGGGCCGCGCCCGCGAGCGACGTCAGCACCGCCGACGCCAGGATTGTCAAACGCATGAAATTCATCGCTTTCAACCTCGGTTTTGCGACTATGCCGGGTGCGTTCCCAACGAACTAACCCCGCTGCCGCGGACTGCTTCCGGGCCGCCGCTGAAGGCGGCGACCAATTTTTCGAGAACCGGCGAAAAGCCGCCGTCGGACGGGACGATCGCCGCTGAGGACGGCAGTTCCGACGTTCGGTGACAGGCCGTTGCATGTCCGATGCCATCCGGCACCAGCTGCGGCATCTCAGTACGGCAGCGCTCGATCACGTAGGGGCAGCGGGTGTGGAAGCGGCATCCCGGCGGCGGATTGAGCGCGCTGGGGACCTCTCCCTGCAGCATAATCCGGCTGCGCTTTGCCTGTGGTTTAGGCACGGGGATCGCCGACAACAGCGCTCGGCTATAGGGATGGCTTGGCGCTGCGAACAGCGCATCGGCCTCCGCTGTCTCGACGATCTGGCCGAGATTCATCACCGCGACGTGGTCGGCAATGTGCTTGACCACGGCGAGGTCATGCGAGACGAAAATGTAGGCGAGGCCCAGCCGGTCCTGCAGCTCGCGCAGCAAATTGAGGATCTGCGAGCGGATCGAGACGTCGAGCGCCGAGACCGGCTCGTCGCAGATGATCAGCTTCGGTTCGACCGCAAGCGCGCGGGCAATGGCGATGCGCTGGCGCTGGCCGCCGGAGAATTCGTGAGGATAGCGGCGTTCGAGCCGGGGCTCGAGTCCGACCAGCCGCAAGAGCTCGGCGACGCGCTCGCGCCGCTGCGCCGACGGCACGAGGCCGTGCAATGCGAGCGGCTCGGTCAGGATCTGACCGACCGTCATGCGCGGATTGAGCGAGGCGTAAGGGTCCTGAAAGATGATCTGGGCTTTGCGGCGGAAGGCGCGCAGCGCGCTCGCGTCGAGCGCGAGCAGGTCGCGGCCTTCGAAACGGATTGAGCCTGCATCCGGCTCGATCAGCCGCAGCACCAGCCGGCTGACGGTGGATTTGCCGCATCCGGATTCGCCGACGAGGGCAAGCGTCTTGCCGGCTTCCAGCGAGAACGAAACGCCATCGACCGCTTTGACATGCGCCAGCGCCCGGCCGAACAGCGAACGCTCGGCGACGAAATGCTTGACCAGGCCTTCGACCTCGAGAAGCGCAGTCATCGTGTCTGCTCCTCGCGAACACCGCTCTCGTGTCCCGGGCGCGGCGCAGCACGAAGCGTTGCGCCCCCCGGTTCAGCAGCGCACCACTGCGCTCTGCTTGTGCTGCGCTGCGCCCGGGGCACGAGAGGGGAGAGCCGCGCCATCAGGACACCAGACGTTCGAGCGGCGCGCGGATGCAGCGCGAGAGGTGGCTCGGGCTGACTTCGATCAATGGCGGCGGCGCCTTGGTGCAGGCGTCCAGCACGAACGGGCAACGTGCGGCGAAGCGGCAGCCGGCGGGCGGCTGCGCCATGTTCGGCACCATGCCCTCGATCGTTGCGAGCTGTTCAGTGCGATGGTCGAGCCGCGGGATCGAGCCGAGCAGGCCGACCGTGTACGGATGCTGCGGCGCCGAGAACAATTCGTCCACCGGCGCGCGCTCGACGATCTCGCCGGCATACATCACCGCGACCTCGTCGCAGACCTCAGCAACGACGCCGAGATCGTGGGTGATCAGGATGATGGCGGCGCCGCTTGCCGCCTTCAGCTCCCGCATCAGCTCCAGGATCTGGGCCTGCAGGGTGACGTCGAGCGCGGTGGTCGGCTCATCCGCGATCAGCAAACGTGGATCGCAGGCCAGCGCCATCGCGATCATCACGCGCTGGCGCATGCCGCCGGAGAGCTTGTGCGGATATTCGTCGATGCGTGGCTCGGGCGAGGGGATGTGCACTCGCCGCAACAGCTCGATGGCGCGCTCGCGAGCGCTTTTCCGCGAGCCGCCGCGGTGGCGCAAGATCGTCTCGATGATCTGGTCACCAATGGTGAAGCTCGGGTTGAGCGAGGTCATCGGCTCCTGGAAGATCATCGCAAGCCGGTTGCCGCGGAGGTCGCGCAGCATCTGGTCCGGTGTCTTCAGCAGATCGAAACCGTCGAAGTGGATCGCACCCGAAATCTCCGCGCTCTGCTTCGGCAGCAGGCCCATGATGGCCAGCGAGGTCACGCTCTTGCCGCAGCCGGATTCGCCGACGAGGCCGAGCGTCGCGCCGTTGGCGACACTGAGATCGACGCCGTCGACGGCATGGGTGATTCGGCCGTCGTCGCCGTGAAAGCGGATACGCAGATCCGTGATCTCGATGAGAGGGCTTCCGCTCATGCCTGCCTTGCCCGTGCCGCGGCGATGGTCGCGTCGATGACGCTGCGATCGGTGTTGCCGGATGGATTTTGCCGTGTCGGCATGGAGGGGCGGAAGTGTACCCAAAGCTCCTGGCTGACTTGTTCGAGCCGTTCGAGCTCACCGATCGGATCGGGATGGTCGTCGGCGCGGATATCCAGTGCCGGCCATTCCTCCTCGCCGTGGATCAGAAGAGCAGCAGACTGCTTGCCGCGCTTGTCGCCGCCGGCGGCTTCGCCCGCGCGCATCGCCGCGAGCAGGCGGCGCGGGAAGGGCAGGCTGTCATTGGCGATATAGGTCTTCGCGGTCTCGTCGAGGACGTCGCCGCCGGCCAGCATGTTGCCTGCAATCGAAAAGCCGCTGCCTGCGATGTGTCCGCACCAGTCGACGCAGTCGCGCCCCGTGTGTGCGGCGATTTCGCCGCTCGCATCCATGATGTGAAGCTGCCGGCTTTCGCGGCCTTCATCGGTGGCGAGCAGCGCGGCGAGAACGTCATGCACATTCAGGCCTTCCCGCAGCAGCTTGAGGCCGTCGATGCCGTAGTAGGGATTGACGAAGGCTTGGGTCGCAATGGCGCCAACGCCGGCCGCGATATACGGCACGCGCGCGCCGACGGCGAAGAAACGGGTCGCGACCGCGATGCCGAACTGGCCGGTGGCAGGGTCTCGCGCGATGATCGACCAGGTCATGTTCTACCCATCAGCGTCCGGCGGCGTAGCCCTGCATACCGCGCGGATTGGCGGCGGCGCGCCGCCGCACGCCGATGCGCGAGGCGGCGGTGAGGCGTCCTTCCGACCAGTTCGGTCCGACCTCGACGATATGTCCGCGCTCGCGAAGATCATTGATGGTCGCCTTTGGCACGCGGTTCTCGACCACGAGCACGCCGGGGCGCGCGGTACGCGGCCAGAACGAGATCGGGAAATGCTCGGAGTGCCAGGCCGGCGCGTCGATCGATTCCTGGAGATTGAGATTGCAATGGACATGGCGCAGGAAGAACTGCGTGATCCACTGGTCCTGCTGATCGCCGCCGGGCGAACCCCAGGCCAGATACGGCTCGCCGTCGCGCAGCGCCATGGTCGGCGACAGCGTGGTGCGTGGCCGCTTGCCCGGAGCGAGCGAACCGGGTTGGTTCTCCTCCAAGTCGAACATTTGGGCGCGGCTGCCCAGGCAGAAACCCAGTTCGGGAATGACAGGCGAGGATTGCAGCCAGCCCCCTGAAGGCGTCGAGGACACCATGTTGCCGGCTTTGTCGATGATGTCGAAGTGCACGGTGTCGCCGCGCACTTCGCCGAAGCGGCCCACGGTCGGTTCACCTGCGCCGAGCGCGCCAACGGCCTCGCGCTGGCCTTCAGCGCGGCGCAGCTTGACGACGCCGCCGAAGCCCTCGATCGCGCCGGGCCGGAGATCAAGCGAAGCCTTTTCGGTAACCAGCTTGCGGCGCTCGTCGTTATAGGCGTCCGATAGCAACGTTGCGATCGGGATCTCGCTGAATTTGGGGTCGCCGTAAAACTTCTCCCGATCGGCAAAGGCGAGCTTGGCGCATTCGATCTGCAGGTGGATGAACTCGGGCCCGGTCGGGTCGAGCCCGTCGAGCGCAAAACCTTTCAGCAGCGCGAGCTGTTGCAATGTCACGGGGCCCTGGCTCCAGACCCCGGCCTTGCAGACGGTATAACGGCCGTAATCGTAGGTGAGCGGCGCCTCGACCGTCGGCTGCCAGCGTGCCATGTCGTCGGCGGAAAGCACGCCGCGATGTGGCGAACCGCTGACGTCCATGACCTCCTGGGTACGGCAGAATTTGTCGATGGCTTCCGCGACGAAGCCTTGCGACCAGGCTTTGCGCGCGCGCTCGATCTCGGCGTCGCGGCCACCGCCGCCGCCCTCGGCCTCGCTGAGAATGCGGGCGTAGGTCGCAGCCAGTGTCTTGTTGGTGAAGAGCGTGCCGGGCTTCGGCACTTCGCCGTTCGGCAGGTAGACGGCGGCCGAGGTCGGCCAATGCTTGCGGAACAGCTGTTCGACGGTCTGGATCGTGGCGCAGGCGCGCTCGACCAGCGGATAGCCGTCGCGCGCATAGGAGATCGCGGGTTCCAGCACGTCGCGCACGCGCATCGTGCCGTAATCGCGCAGCAGCATCATCCAGGATTCAAACGTGCCGGGGACGCAGGCCGCGAGCAGGCCCGTGCCCGGCACCATATCGAGGCCTTCGCTCCTGTAATGCGCGATGGTGGCGCGCGCCGGTGCCGGGCCCTGACCGCAGATCACTTCGGTGCGGCCGCGCTTGACGTCGTGGACGATGATCGGCACGTCGCCACCGGGACCGTTCAGATGCGGCTCGACCACCTGGAGCGTGAAGGCGGTGGCAACGCCGGCGTCGAAGGCGTTGCCGCCCTTTTCGAGGATGGCCATTCCGACGGCGGTCGCGATCCAGTGCGTGGTGGCGACGACCCCGAACGTGCCCTCGATCTCTGGGCGCGTCGTAAAGGGATCTGGATTGACGTTGCTGGCCATGGCTCACCTCATTTGCGGCGCGCGCAATTGATCACAGCCCGTGCTGGGATGCCAAATGCACAGGCCGCATGGCACGCGTGCGTCACGCCGGGACCGGCGCGGTGTTCACCGCGTGACAGGCAACACCGTCGATCAGTTCCGGCGTCTCCTTGCGGCAGAGATCGAACGCCAGCGGACAGCGCGGATTGAAGGCGCAGCCGGCCGGCGGATTGATCGGGTTCGGGATTTCGCCCTTCACCGGAATGCGCTGGCGGCCGCTCATGGCGAGATCGGGCACGGCGCCGAGCAGCATCTTGGTGTATGGCATCCGCGGATTGGCGAACAGCTCGCGTCCCTCCGCGATCTCGACGATGCGGCCGAGATACATCACGCCGACGCGGCTAGCCATGTGGCGGACCACGGCAAGGTTGTGGCTGATGAACATGTAGGTCAGGCCGAACTTGTCCTGGAGGTCGCGCATCAGGTTCAGGATTTGCGCCTGCACGGAGACGTCGAGCGCCGAGGTCGGCTCGTCGCAAACGATGAACTCGGCATCCGATGCGAGCGCCCTGGCGATTGCGATGCGTTGGCGCTGGCCGCCGGAGAATTCGTGCGGAAACTTGAGCCGGTCGTCGGGATGCAGCCCGACCAAGCTCAGCAACTCGCCGACGCGGGCCTGGATGTCGCGCTCGCCCTGGATTAGGTCGAAGGCGCGGATCGGCTCGGAGATGATGGCGTCGACCCGGAAGCGCGGGTTCAGGCTCGCATAGGGATCCTGGAAGATCATCTGGATGCGTCTGCGCAGCTTTCGGCGCGCCTGCGCCTGCCGCGGATCTGTCATCGAGACGCCGTCGATCAGCACGTTGCCGGAGCTGGGCGGCAGCAGGCCGACGACCATCCGCGCCACGGTGGTCTTGCCCGAACCGGATTCGCCGACCAGCGCAAACGTCTCGCCCTTCCTGATGTCGAAGGTGACGTGATCGACCGCCTTGAGATATTCGAGATGCCCGCCTTCGAGCATGCGGTTGAGCCAGGGTTTTGAAACGTCGAACACCCGGCGCAGATTCGTGGCCTGGACGAAGGGAGCGCTCATGCCGCGCTCTCCGCCGGCAGATCGTCATAAAGGTGACAGGCGACCGATTGCGCGCCGCGCGGCAGCGGCTCGGGCCGATCGACCCGGCAGCGGTCGAAGGCACGTTCGCAGCGCGGATTGAACGAGCAGCCGCGCGGGATCGCCGACAAGCGCGGCATCGAGCCGGGAATCTGCACCAGCCGCTTGTCCTCGCCGGCCAAGGTCGGGATCGCGCCCATCAGGCCCCTGGCGTAGGGATGCAGCGGGTTCCTCACCACGTCCTGCACGGGGCCGATCTCGGCGACCCGGCCCGCATACATCACGGCGACCCGGTCCGAGGTTTCGGCGATCACGCCCATGTCGTGGGTGACCAGCATCACGGCGGTGCCGTGGTCCCGGCCGAGACGTTTGATCAACGAGATGATCTGCGCCTGCACGGAGACGTCGAGCGCAGTGGTCGGCTCGTCTGCGATGATCAGCTCAGGTTCGGCGCAGATTGCGAGCGCGATCACCACGCGCTGGCGCATGCCGCCGGAGAATTCGTGCGGATAGCCGTCGATGCGCTTGTCCGGTGCGGGAATGCCGACCTCTGCCAACAGTTCAATGGCCCGTCGCCGGGCGGCCTGTTCCGAAAGGTTGAGATGGGTTCTGATCGTTTCGACGATCTGGTCGCCGACCTTGTACAGCGGATTGAGCGAGGTCAGGGGATCCTGGAAGATCATGCCGATGCGCTTGCCGCGGACGCGGCGCAGCTCCTCGGGCGGCAGATTGTCGATGCGCAGGCCGGCGAGACGGATCTCGCCGCCCGAGATGCGACCGGGCGGATCGATCAGGCCGATCACCGACAGGCCCGTGACCGACTTGCCGGCGCCGGATTCGCCGACGACGCCCAGCACCTCGCCCTTGGCGATGTCGAAGGAGACGCCGTCAATGGCGCGCAGCGTGCCGCGGCGGGAGGCGAACTCCACCTGAAGGTTGCGGACGGATAGGATGGGCTCGGTCATGGACGCTGCACGCTCATCGGAGTTTGGGGTTCAGCGCGTCGCGCAGCCAATCGCCGAGCAGGTTGATCGACAGGATCAGGGCTGCCAGCGCGATTCCTGGAAATGCGACGATCCACCATTCGCCCGCGAACAGATAGCCGTTGCCGATGCGGATCAGCGTGCCGAGCGAGGGCATGGTCTCGGGCATGCCCGAACCGAGGAAGGATAGCGTCGCCTCGGTGATGATGGCGAGCGCGAGATTGATGGTGGCGATCACCAGGATCGGTCCAGTCGTGTTCGGGAGCACGTGACGCAACATGATCACGGGGGCCGGCAGGCCGATCAATTGCGCGGCCGCCACGTAGTCCTTGTTCTTCTCGACCAGGACAGAGCCGCGGACCGTGCGTGCATACTGGACCCAGAAGCTCAGGCCGATCGCGAACACCAGGACCGCCAGCATGCTCGTCTCGTCCAGCTTGTTGCCGAAGACCGATTTGGCGACGCCGTTGATCAAGAGCGCGATCAGGATGGCGGGGAATGACAGCTGCACGTCGGCGATGCGCATGATCAGCCCGTCGATGGCTCCGCCGAAATAGCCGGCCGTCAGCCCGAGCAGGATGCCGAGCGCGCCGGAAAGGACGACGCCGAGCACGCCGACCAGCAGCGAGATGCGCAGGCCGTAGAGGATCGCAGACAGCACGTCGCGTCCCTGCTCGTCGGTGCCGAGCAGGAACGGGCTCTGGCCGTCAGCAGTCCAGAGCGGCGAGATGCGCGAATTCATCAGCTGTAGCTGCGCCGGATCGAATGGATTCTGCACCGACAATAGGGGGGCGAACATCGCGACCAGGAAGAACAGCAGCGTCACGCCGGCTGCGATCATGGTGATCCTGGAGCGGCGGAACGAATAGAACAGGTCGCCGTCAAGCGTGCGTCTAAACCAGCCCGGGGCGGCCGCATTGGGCTTTCCGGTTGTGTGCGGAACGACGGCTTCGCTCATCTCAATGCGCCCGGCTGACCGTCGAGCGCAGCCGCGGATCGACGATGGTGTAGAGGATATCAACCACGAGATTGATGGTGACGAAGATCAGGGACACCATCATCAGATAGGCCGCCATGATCGGGATGTCGACGTTCTGAACGGCCTGCACGAACAGGAGCCCCATGCCCGGCCACTGGAAGACGGTCTCGGTGATGATGGCGAAGGCGATGACCGAGCCGAATTGCAGGCCGGCGACGGTGATGACCGGAACCATCGTGTTGCGAAGCGCATGGCCGAAATGGATGGCGCGTGTGGTCAACCCGCGCGCGCGGGCGAAGCGGATGTAGTCCGTCCGCATTACCTCCAGCATCTCCGCGCGCACCAGCCGCATGATCAGGGTCATTTGGAACAGGCCGAGCGTGATCGACGGCATGATCAATGCCTTCAGGCCCGACAGCGTCAGCAGCCCCGTCGTCCACCACCCGATATGCACGACGTCGCCGCGACCGAACGAGGGCAGCCAGCCGAGTGTCACCGAGAACAGATAGATCATCAGGATGCCGATCAGGAAGGTCGGCAACGAGATGCCGATCAGTGACACGGCCTGAAACAGGTGCGACAGCCAGCTGTCACGGCGCAGGGCGGAATAGACGCCCATCAGGATGCCGCTGACCATGGCGAAGATGGTGGCGCAGATCGCAAGCTCCAGCGTCGCCGGCATCCGCTCCATCAGCAGGTTGGCGACGGGCAGGCGGAACTGGTAGGATACGCCGAACTTGAACTGCGCGGCATTGCCGATGTAGCGGCCGAACTGCACGATCACGGGATCGTCGAGACCGAGGGATTTGCGGATCGCGGCACGTTCCGCGCCCGACGTGTCCATCCCGACCATCTGGTTCACGGGATCGCCGGCGAAGCGGAACATCGAGAAGGAGATGATCCCGACAGCAATCATGACGCCAATGGCCTGGATGGCCCGGCGCAGTGTGAAAGCGAGCATCTGTTCCTTTCACATCTCTTCAGTAGCACGCATCATCGCGTTAACCCGAAACAGCAAGTCCCGGAAGCCAGGATCCGTACGTGATGGCTTCCGGGACTTCACAACTTGTCGATGCCTACTCGCCCTCCTTGGTCGCCCAATACAACATCACCATGTTGTCCGCGCGCTGGGTCAGCTTGACTTTCTTTGAGACACCCCAGGCGAGCGCCTGCTGGTGCAGAGGTACATAGGCCCAGTCCTTCATTGAGACTTCGAATGCCTGCTTGATCAAATCATTGCGCTTGGTCGCATCGGGTTCCACGAGAACCTTGTCGGCGAGCTCGTCGAACTGCTTGTTGCAATAGCCTGCGAGATTGGCTTCGCCGCGGTTCGGATCCTTGGGATCGTCCCTGCAACCCATGATGTCGTGCAGCACGTTCTGGGAGTCGAGCGTATCCGGGGTCCAGCCCAGCATGAACAGCGAGGTCTTGTAGCCGCCGGGCTTCAGCACCTTGGCGAAATACTGGGCCTTCGGCTGCGCCAGCAGGTCGACCTTGATGTTGATGCGGGCGAGCATGCCGACGATCGCCTGACAGATCGCGGCGTCATTGACGTAGCGATCGTTCGGGCAGTCCATCGTCACCTCGAAGCCCTCGGCATAGCCGGCGTCGGCAAGGAGCTTCTTGGCGGCGTCAGGATCGAACTTCGGCCGGGTGAAATCCTTCGAGGCAAAGATCTCCGGTGCAACCATCAAGGCGGACGGAGTGGACAGTCCGCGCATGACGCGATTCTTGATCAGCTCGATGTCGATGGCACGGTAGACGGCTTCGCGGACGCGAACGTCCTTGAACGGATTCTTACCCTTGACGTTGGAGTAGAGCAGCTCGTCACGCAGCTGATCCATACCGACGAAGATGGTGCGCAGTTCAGGTCCCGTCAGCACGGTGGCGTTCGGGCTCGCTTTGACGCGCTCGATGTCCTGCACGGGAACCGGCTCGATCACGTCGACTTCGCCGGACAACAGGGCCGCAACACGCGTGGCCGGGTTGGCAATCGGCGTGAAGACGATCTCCTTCAGATTATGTTCCGGCTTGCGCCACCAATTCGGGTTTGGCTTGAAGACGGTCTTCACGCCCGGTTGATGGCTCTCGATCATGAAGGCGCCGGTGCCGTTTTCATGAAGCGAGGCGTAGCTCGGGGTTGTGGCGGCTGCAGGGGTCGGTGCCACTGCATCGTTCGCCTCTGCCCATTTCTTGTCCATGATGTACCAGGTCGCCCACAGTGCCGTCAGGATCGGATTGGGCGAGCTCAGGACGAAATCGACGGTGTAATCGTCGACCTTGATGACCTTGGCGTCGGCCGGAACGCGGCTCTGGAAATTCGAGCCTTTGGCCCGCACACGTTCGGCCGAGAACACCACGTCATCGGCAGTGAAGGGGTCTCCGTTGTGGAATTTCACGCCCTTCCTCAGATGAAAGCGCCAGCGCGTCGGCTCCGGCGTCTCCCAGCTTTCCGCGAGCGCCGGGATGATCTTGAGGTCCTTGCCGCGGGCAACCAGGCCCTCATAGACGTGGCCGAGATGCGCACTGGTGGTCGACTCGTTCAGCGTGTAGGGATCGAGCGACTTAAGCTCACCCTGGTTGGCATAGCGCAGCGTCTGGCTCGACGCCGGCGAGACCGTCAACGCAAGCGCACCGGCGAGCGTTGCCGCAAACAGACTTCGTCCGACTGACATTCTTGACCCTCTCCACTCGCCCGCACCGTCATTCTTGATTGTTCGGCGGGGTTTATCGATCCATGTTGCCCAGAGTTCTCGACCCGTGCAAGCGCCATTCCAGCAAGGAACGCGCCAAGTTGCACCGCTGTGCAGCAATGCTGACCGACAATTTAGGGGTGAGAGGCATAAGGGCGACATTCGACTTTCGGCCTGTGAAGTCTCCGGGAATAAACGCGGAAACAACCCCGCAGGCCGCCTGGCGGAGTGCTGATGCGGCGGGACGAGTTGATTGACCATATCCGCCGATAGCGGACGCCGGCGTCCGGCCCTGGTCTCAGGTCGCTTGCGTCGCACGCCATGTCGCGGTGATACTGTGTGACGCCGTTCGAATCTCTTCCGGAGGGGACATGAAAGTTAATATTGAGATCGACTGCACCCCCCTTGAGGCTCGCCAGTTCTTCGGACTGCCTGACGTGATGCCGATGCAGACCGCGGTGATGGACAAGCTGCAGCAGCAGATGATGTCCAATATCGACAAGGTCTCGCCGGAATCGTTGATCCAGAGCTGGTTCACCTTCGATCCCAAGATCGCCGAGCGGTTTCAGGACATGTTCGTGACGATGGCGGGCCTTGGCGGCACGCGCAACAGCGACAAGAAGAAATAATGCCGTCCGGGCCGGAGGGGCGGCAGGCGTCGGGCGGGCTTCGTCCGCCGGGCCTTGCCCTGTTGCTCGCTGAAGCGCGCGGCCTGTTCGAATTCAATGCGAGCCTGCTGCTTTCGCCGGTCCTGATGCGTGCGCCCAGGGGCGACGGTCATGCGGTGCTGGCGCTACCGGGCTTTCTCGCCAGTGACCTCTCGATGGCGCCGATGCGGCGCTATCTCGGCGCGCTCGGCTATCAGGCACATGCCTGGCGGATGGGCCGCAATCTCGGCGGTCTCGGCCGGATGCGGGAGTCGCTGCGCGCGCGTCTGGCCGAAATCCATGCTGCGAGCGGACGCAAGGTTAGTCTGGTGGGATGGAGCCTCGGTGGCGTCTATGCCCGCGATCTCGCGCTCCAGGCGCCCGACATGGTCCGTAATGTCGTCACGCTCGGCAGCCCGTTTGCCAACGACGTGCGGGCGACCAACGCCACGCGGCTCTACGAGGCGCTGTCCGGCGAGCGGGTCGAGGATTTCGCCGAACTGCGCGAGGCGATCGCCGGCGATCTGCCGGTGCCGGCGACATCGATCTATTCGCGGGCCGACGGTGTCGTGAACTGGCGGACCTGCCTGCTGCGTCCGTCAGACCGCGCCGAGAACATCGAAATTCACTTGGCGAGCCATCTCGGGCTCGGCGTCAACCCCGCGGCGCTGTGGGCCGTGGCCGACCGCCTGGCGCAACCGGAAGGGGAATTCTCGCCATTTGACCGGACAGGGCCGTTTGCCATTGCATATGCCCCGCCGGAACAGGCAATATCGGCCTGACGAGAAGCGCCGGCAAGGCGCCCGTCGATTGCTGCGGGAGGGAACCATGGCTGACGGTAAGAAGCTGTCGTCGCTGGACGCGTCGTTTCTCTATTTGGAAACGCCGGAGATGCCGATGCATGTCGGGAGCATGGCGATCTTTCGCCTGCCCGATGACTACAAGGGCGACTTCTTCGAAGACTTCAAGGCGATGATCGTCTCGCGCCTGCACATCGCGCCGATCCTCAAAGCACGCCTGGAGAAGGCGCCGCTCGACATCGATCACCCCTCCTGGGTCGAGGACGACCAGTTCGACATCGACCGCCATATCTTCCGGGCCAGCCTGCCGCAGCCACGCGACCGCGCCACGCTCGAGCGCATCGTCGGCTGGATGCACGCCAAGTTGTTGAACCGCGCGCGCCCGCTTTGGGAATTCTACGTGTTCGAGGGCATGAAGGACAACGAGGTCGGGCTCTATTCCAAGATGCACCATGCCGCCATCGACGGCGGCGCCGGCGCGGCACTCACCAATATGATCTACGATATCTCGCCGATCCCGAGAAAGGTCGAGCCGCCGGCGACAGGCACCAAGTCGGGACAGGAGCCGCGGGACATCGCCGCCAATCTGCTCGATTCCTATCAGCAGCTCTTCACCCAACCGCTCGACGCGTCGGCGGCCGCGAAGAACCTGCAACTGCCGCGCACCGGCAAGAGCGACATCGGCTCGATCCTGTTCGACAACGCGATGTACCAGATCGAGAGCGCGGTGCGCTTCGCCGGCAACATCCCGACCGTGCTCAAGAGCGTATCCGACGTGCTCGGCAAGGTCGCCGATCCCAAATCGCGCGAGAGCCTCGCCAGCATGGTGTCGCCGCCGACCATGCTCAACAAGACCATCTCCTCGGAGCGGAGTTTTGCCGGCGTGTCGATTCCGCTGTCGCGGGCGAAGGCGCTGGCCAAGCAGGCCGGTGGCAAACTCAACGATGTCGTGCTGGCGCTCGCCTCCGGCGTGGTCCGGCGCTACCTGCTGCAATATGGCACGCTGCCGGCGAAATCGCTGACGGCGGCGGTTCCGATCTCGCTGCGCGAGGAGGGCAACACCGAGGCCAACAACCAGGTGTTCGGCATGATCTGCGCGATCGCGACCAACATCGACGATCCCAAGGCGCGGCTGGAGGCCATCATCGCGCAATCGACCAAGTCCAAGGAGATGTCGCATCCGCTGCGCGCGCTGATGCCCCAGGTCTCCAACATCTCGATGCTGGGCGCGCCGATGATGGTGCAGATCCTGGCGCTGCTCTACAGCCGCTCGAACCTGTCGGACGTGCTGCCGCCGGCGGCCAACATCACCGTGTCCAACGTGCCGGGGCCGCGCCAGACGCTCTATGCGGCCGGCGCGGAGCTATTGCATATCTTCCCGGTGTCGATCTCGACGCACGGGCAGGCGCTCAACATCACCGTGCAGAGCTACCGCGACCAGCTCGATTTCGGCTTCATCGTCGGCGCCAACATCATTCCGCATGTGCAGGTGATGTGCGACATGCTGCCGGAAGAGTTTGCCGCACTGGAGGTGGCCTACGCCCCGCCGGTGGCGGATATCAAGGGCGCTGCCGAATAGGAATGTCTCAATGATCGAAATGCCGCCGCTCAAGTTCGCGACGACGAACGGAATCCGCATGGGCTATTACGAGGCAGGCCCGGCCGACGACAAGCCTCCGGTCGTGCTGTGTCACGGCTGGCCCGAACTGGCTTTCTCCTGGCGCCACCAGATCAAGGCGCTGAGCGAGGCCGGCATTCGCGTGATCGCGCCGGACCAGCGCGGCTATGGCGCGACCGACCGGCCCGAGGCGGTCGAAGATTACGACATGGAGCATCTGACCGGCGATCTCGTCGGGCTGCTCGACCATCTCGGGATCGACAAGGCGATCTTCGTCGGCCACGACTGGGGCGGCTTCGTGGTCTGGCAGATGCCGCTGCGGCACCCCTCGCGCGTCGCCGGTGTCGTCGGCGTCAATACTCCGCATTGGGACCGCGCGCCGATCGACCCCATTGCGCTTTTCCGCCAGCGCTTCGGCGACCAGATGTACATCGTGCAGTTCCAGGATCCGGCGCGCGAGCCGGACAGGATCTTCGGCAGCCGCGTCGAGCAGACCTTCGACGCCTTCATGCGCAAGCCGATGCCGCGGCCGGCGGCGAAGCCGGACGAACCGCCGATTGCAGGCATCGGCGCTTCGTCCAAGACCAATCTCGCCTTCCCGCAGATGATCGCGGCCTATGACGCCAAAGTCGATCCGCGCACGCCGATCCTGTCGGCCGACGAGAAGAAGGTGTTCGTCGATACGTTCACGAAGACCGGCTTCACCGGCGGCATCAACTGGTATCGCAACTTCACCCGCAACTGGGAGCGCGCGAAGGGGCTGGATCATCACATCCATGTGCCGTCGTTGATGATCATGGCGGAGAACGATGCCGTGCTGCCGCCGTCGGCGGCCGACGGCATGGAGAAGCTGATCGACGATCTCGAGAAGTATCTGGTAAAGGACAGCGGCCATTGGACGCAGCAGGAGAAGCCGGAAGAGGTCAGCGCCAAGCTGATCGAATGGCGTAGAAGGCGTTTTGGCTAACCGTCATTGCGAGGAGCTAAGCGACGAAGCTTTCCAGACGGCCTCCGCGGAAAGATCCCGGATTGCTTTGCTTCGCTCGCAATGACGACATTGAGGCAGGGGGACTACATTTCGATGTCATCCAAGAACCGTCTGGACCCGATCCCGCATCCGCCGACCAAGCCGGTGGTCGGCAACATGCTGTCGCTGGATTCGGCCGCACCCGTGCAACATTTGACGCGGCTCGCCAAGGAACTGGGTCCGATCTTCTGGCTCGACATGATGGGTTCTCCGATCGTCGTCGTCTCCGGACACGATCTGGTCGACGAGCTCTCCGACGAAAAGCGCTTCGACAAGACGGTGCGCGGCGCGCTGCGGCGTGTGCGCGCGGTCGGCGGCGACGGCCTGTTCACCGCGGATACCAGGGAACCGAACTGGAGCAAGGCGCACAACATCCTGCTACAGCCGTTCGGCAACCGCGCCATGCAATCTTATCATCCCAGCATGGTCGATATCGCCGAGCAGCTCGTCCAGAAATGGGAGCGGCTCAACGCCGACGACGAAATCGACGTCGTCCATGACATGACGGCGCTGACGCTGGACACGATCGGCCTATGCGGCTTCGACTACCGCTTCAATTCCTTCTACCGCAGCGACTATCACCCCTACGTCGAGTCGCTGGTGCGCTCGCTCGAAACCATCATGATGACTCGCGGCCTGCCGTTCGAGCAGATCTGGATGCAGAAGCGGCGCAAGACCCTCGTCGAAGACGTCGCTTTCATGAACAAGATGGTCGACGAGATCATCGCCGAGCGTCGCAAGAGCGCAGAGGCGATCGACGACAAGAAGGACATGCTGGCGGCGATGATGACCGGCGTCGACCGCTCGACCGGCGAGCAGCTCGACGACGTCAACATCCGCTACCAGATCAACACCTTCCTGATCGCGGGCCACGAGACCACCAGCGGGCTGTTGTCCTACACGCTCTATGCGCTGCTCAAGCATCCGGAGATCCTCAAGAAGGCCTATGACGAGGTCGATCGTGTCTTCGGCCCCGATGTCAACGCCAGGCCGACCTACCAGCAGGTCACGCAGCTGACCTACATCACGCAGATTCTGAAGGAGGCGCTGCGGCTCTGGCCGCCGGCGCCGGCCTACGGCATCTCGCCGCTGAACGACGAGACGCTCGGTGGCGGCAAGTACAAGCTCCGGAAGGGAACCTTCACCACCATCCTGGTGACGGCGCTGCATCGGGATCCCAGCGTGTGGGGGCCCAATCCGGATGCGTTCGATCCCGAGAATTTCAGCCGCGAGGCGGAAGCCAAGCGGCCGGTCAATGCCTGGAAGCCGTTCGGCAATGGCCAGCGTGCCTGCATCGGCCGCGGCTTTGCCATGCACGAGGCGGCGCTGGCGCTCGGCATGATCCTGCAGCGCTTCAAGCTGATCGACCATCAGCGCTATCAGATGCATTTGAAGGAAACGCTGACGATGAAGCCGGAAGGCTTCAAGATCAAGGTGCGTCCGCGCGCCGATCGCGAGCGCGGAACCTATGGCGGGCCGATTGTGGCATCAAGTTCGGCGCCGAAGGCGCCGCGCCAGCCGACGGCGCGGCCCGGCCACAACACGCCGATGCTGGTGCTCTACGGCTCCAATCTCGGCACGGCGGAAGAGCTCGCAACGCGCATGGCCGATCTCGCCGAGATCAACGGCTTTGCCGTGCATCTCGGGCCGCTCGACGATTACGTCGGCAAGCTGCCGCAGGAGGGCGGCGTGCTGATCATCTGCGCCTCCTACAACGGCGCGCCGCCGGACAATGCGACGCAGTTCGTCAAATGGCTCGGCAGCGACTTGCCGAAGGACGCCTTTGCCGGCGTGCGCTACGCCGTGTTCGGCTGCGGCAACAGCGACTGGGCTGCGACCTATCAATCGGTGCCGCGCCTGATCGACGAGCAATTGTCGGCGCATGGCGCGCGCGCGGTCTATCCGCGCGGCGAGGGCGACGCGCGCAGCGATCTCGACGGCCAGTTCCAGAAATGGTTCCCGGCGGCCGCGCAGGTCGCGACCAAGGAATTCGGTATCGACTGGAATTTCACCCGCACAGCCGAGGACGACCCGCTCTATGCGATCGAGCCGGTAGCGGCGACCGCTGTCAACACCATCGTGGCGCAAGGCGGTGCGGTCGCGATGAAGGTGCTCGCCAACGACGAACTCCAGAACAAGGCCGGGTCCCATCCGTCGGAGCGTTCGACGCGCCATATCGAGGTGCAGCTGCCGTCCAACGTCAGCTACCGGGTCGGTGATCACCTCAGCGTCGTCCCCCGCAACGATCCGACGCTGGTGGATTCAGTTGCCCGTCGCTTCGGTTTCCTGCCGGCTGACCAGATCAGGCTGCAGGTTGCCGAGGGCCGCCGCGCACAACTGCCGGTGGGAGATGCGGTGTCAGTCGGCCGCCTGCTCAGCGAGTTTGTCGAGCTGCAGCAGGTCGCAACGCGCAAGCAGATCCAGATCATGGCAGATCATACGCGCTGCCCGGTCACCAAGCCGAAGCTGCTGGGCTTCGTCGGCGAAGAACCTGAAACGCTCGAGCGTTACCGCAGCGAAATCCTGGCCAGACGCAAATCGGTGTTCGATTTGCTGCTGGAGCATCCCGCCTGCGAATTGCCGTTCCATGCCTATCTGGAAATGCTCTCGCTGCTGGCGCCGCGCTATTACTCGATCTCGTCCTCACCCTCGGTGGATCCGGCGCGCTGCAGCATCACCGTCGGCGTGGTGGAAAGTCCGGCCGCCTCGGGGCGCGGCATCTATAAAGGCATCTGCTCGAACTATCTCGCCAATCGGCGTGTGGGCGATACGATCTACGCCACCGTGCGCGAGACAAAGGCCGGCTTCCGGCTTCCCGACGACACGTCGGTGCCGATCATCATGATCGGCCCGGGCACCGGCCTTGCGCCATTCCGCGGCTTCCTCCAGGAACGCGCCGCGCGCAAGGCGAAGGGAGCCACCCTCGGACCTGCAATCCTGTTCTTCGGGTGCCGCCATCCCGACAAGGATTTCCTTTATGCGGACGAACTCAAGGCGCTGGCGGCGGGGGGCATCACCGAGCTACTCACGGCGTTCTCGCGCGCGGAGGGTCCGAAGACCTATGTGCAGCACGTGCTTGCCGCGCAGAAAGACAAGGTCTGGCCGCTGATCGAGCAAGGCGCAATCGTCTATGTCTGCGGCGACGGCGGCAGGATGGAGCCTGACGTGAAGGCGGCACTGGTCGCGATCTATCGCGAGAAGAGCGGCGGCGATGCGGCAGCCGGTGCGCGCTGGATCGAGGAGATGGGCACGGCGAACCGCTATGTGCTCGACGTCTGGGCGGGTGGTTAGCCCTGAGCTGTTGGATGGATTACCGAAGCGTATCCACCGCTTCTGGTCCGGCGAAGGTGAAGGTAAAGAGAGAGGTGGGTTACGCCTTCGGCTAACCCACCCTCCGAATTCGGATCGTGCTAAAGCACTTCCATGATTCCCTGGAAAAAAATCGACACCGCCAACATTCCCGGCTCCGACGAAGAGCTTCGCCTGATGCAGCGGGGCAAGGAGTTCTCCATCAAGCTCGGCACCAACGAGCTGATGAACAACCGGCTGTCGGGTTCGGAGGCTGCACTCGCAACGCTCGCGGCGAAGCAGATCGAGAAGGTCGCAAAGCCAGTCGTCCTGATCGGCGGCCTCGGCATGGGCTTTACGCTGCGTGCGGCGTTGACCGTGCTCGGGCCCAAGGCAAAGATCGTGGTCTCGGAGCTGGTGCCCGCGGTGGTCGCCTGGGCGCGAGGCCCGATGGCTGAGGTCTTCGGCGATAGCCTCGATGATGCCAGGGTCAGCATCCGCGAGATCGATGTCGGCGAAGTCATCCGTGCCAAGAGCTCGGCCTTCGACGCCATTCTCCTCGACGTTGACAACGGGCCGGAGGGGCTGACCCGGAAGGGCAATGATGCGCTCTACAGCGCGAGCGGGCTCGGCGCAGCGAAGATGGCGCTGCGGCCGGGCGGGGTGCTCGCTGTCTGGTCGTCGGGACCCAATTCGGCTTTCAACAACCGGCTCAAGCGCGCCGGCTTTGATGTCAATGAAATCGTGGTCCGCGCCACCGGCAGAGGCGGCGGCGCGCGACACGTGATCTGGATGGCAAAAAAACAGTAGGTTGGGAAAGGCGAGGTGTGCCCGCCATTTTCATGTGGTGGGCACGGCGCGCGAAACGCGCGCCTTCTCAAGCCGCCTGCGCCGCCGCGCCATGCGCGTGCTTGTCGATGGCGTCGATGATCTGCGGCCAGAAGCGCATCGGCAGCGCGTGGCCCATGCCGTCGATCATCAGCAGTTTTGCGTTCGGAATAGAGGCCGCCGTGTCCTTGCCGCCCTCCGGCCGTACCAGTGGATCGACGGTGCCGTGAATGACGAGTGTCGGCGTCTGCACCGCGTGCAGCCGTTCCTTGCGGCTGCCGGAGGCGAGCACGGCGCGGAGCTGGCGGCCGACGCCGGCCGGATTGAGCCCGCGCGCGAACACGCGCTCGGCGCGTTCGGGATCGAGCGCTTCCTCTTCCGGGAAATGTCCGGCGCGCAACACTTTCCAGGTCTGGCCGTAGCGGATGATGAACTCCTCCTTGCTGCGCGGCGGCGGTGCCATCAGCATGGCGGCGGCCTGGCGCGTCGGCGGCGGCACGCGCGGATTGCCTGTGGTCGACATGATCGATGTCAGTGAGCGGACACGGTGTGGAAACGACAACGTGACCTCCTGCGCGATCATGCCGCCCATGGACGCCCCGACCAGATGCGCCGATCTGATGCCGAGCGCATCCATCAACCCGACCGTATCTTTCGCCATGTCGATCAGCTTGTAAGTTGCGGCGACCGGAATTTTGAGGAAGCGCAGTTTCAGCAGCTCGAGCGGTGTCAACCGCTTGCCGCCCGTCAGATGGCTCGACTTGCCGATGTCGCGATTGTCGAAGCGGATCACGCGGAAGCCGCGCGCAGCAAGCTGTTCGCAGAACGCATCGTCCCAATGGATCATCTGCGCTCCGAGCCCCATGATCAGCAGCAGCGGTTCCGCATTGTCGTTGCCGAAAATCTCGTAGCAGATGTCGATGCCGTTGGCGCGCACGGTCTGAGGCGGCTGATGGGTGGTCACGGGCGTTCCCTTCGCTCTTGGTCGGTCGTGTATCGCACGGTTTCACGCCGCAAAGAAGCCATGTGCGCCGCACCGGCCGACCTGCCGGTTGACCGGCACCGCGCAACGGTGTGGTATGGCGGACAAGAAGGGCATCGCAGCTCTCGATTTCAGGAGGACGCCGATGACCGACAAGACCAATGACCCCGTTGCGATGTGGCAGAAGATGGTTGGCGAGATGGAGAAGGGGTTCAACTCCTTTGCCAACCAGGCCATGTCGTCGCCCGAGTTTTCACAGGCGATGAACCGCGCGGGCGGAGTTGCTGCAGGTGCTCAGAAGCAGCTCGGCGAGCTCATGGAGAAATATCTCGTCACGATGAACCTGCCGAGCCGGGAGCAAGTCACGGGTCTTGCGGAACGGCTCCAGTCCGTCGAAGCGCAGATCGGCGAGATCAAATCGATGCTGAGCCAGATGGCGGCAAATTCCGGACTCTCGCAAGGTTTCGACGGAACGCCGCGGCCGCCGCGGACCAGGCGACCGCCCGCCGAGAACGGAGATCCGACATGAATGCGCCGGCAGGACTTGATCTCGCATCCATCCCGGAGCGCATCCAGTCCGAGGTGCAGCGCGCCATCCAGCGCAGCATCAAGGGTGTCGAATATTTCTCGACCTCCGGGCCTTCGCTGGGCTCGACGCCCAAGGACGTGTTGCATTCGCGCGGCACGATGAGCCTCTATCATTACCGGCCGATGTCGGACGAAATCTATCGCATCCCGGTGCTGATCGTGATGGCGACCACCAACCGAGGCTACATTCTCGACCTCGTTCCCGGCCAGAGCTTCATCGAGTTCCTGCTCAAGCGCGGATACGACGTCTACATGCTCGACTGGAGCGCGCCGCGTCCGGAAGAGAAGAGCCTGCGGATGGAGGACTATGTCCTCGACTTCATCCCGGACTGCGTTCGTCGGGTGCAAGCCGATTCCGGCGAGCAGGACGTCTCCGTGATCGGCTATTGCTTCGGCGGCGTGCTGTCGCTGCTCTATGGCGCGATCCACAAGGACGGGCCGATGAAGAATCTGATCTGCTTCACCACGCCGATCGACTTCCGCGAGATGAAGCTATTCTCGAATTTCTCCGACCGTCGCTATTTCGACGTCGACCGCCTCGTCGACAGTGTCGGCAACGTGCCGCCGGAGATGATCCTGTCTTCGTTCGAGATGCTGCGTCCGGCTTCGCGCACCGTAAGCCAAATTCAGCTCTGGGAGAACATCTGGAACGACGAGTTCGTCAAGTCCTACCGCATGTTCGACCGCTGGGCGACCGACACGCTGCCGCTGGCCGGCGAGTATTTTCGCACCATCACCAAAGACCTGATGTGGGACAACAAGCTGTTCAACGACACCATGTTGGTCGGCGGCCGCGCCGCCAAGCTCGAAGATATCAAGGTGCCGTTCCTGCACGCGGTCGCCGAGCACGACCACATCGTGCCGTATGAGGCCGCCAAGCACCTGGTCGCTAAGATTGGATCTGCGGACAAGGAAGAGGTGATGCTGAAGGGCGGTCACGTCTCGCTCGTCGCCGGTGCCAACGCCGTAAAGCGCTTGTGGCCGAAACTGGATTCCTGGCTGGGAAAGAGATCGACATGAGCGAGCAGCGTTCCTATCCGCGCCACGTCAAGACCGACGCCGGCGATATCGAGATTCGCCTGATGTCGCCCGCGGACGAAGCCGCGGTGCTCGCCTTCGGCAAAGGGCTGCCAACCCACGATTTGTTGTTTCTTCCGCGCAACATCAGCGAGCCGAAGGTGCTGTCGGCCTGGGTCAAGGAGATCGAGCGGGGCGCGATCACGAGCCTGCTTGCGGTCAAGGACGGCAAGGTGGTCGGCTGCGGCACGCTGGTGCGCGATCCGCACTCGTGGTCGCCCCATGTCGGCGAGATCCGCATGGTGGTCTCGCTCGACGTTCGCGGGAAGGGGGTGGGTCGGGCGCTGTCGCAGGAGACCTTCGCGCTCGCGCTCGGCGCGGGCCTGGAAAAACTCTCGGTCCAGATGACGGTCGACCAGCAGGCTGCGATCGCCGTTTTCGAGAGCCTCGGCTTCAAGGCAGAAGCGCTGCTGAGGGACCACGTCCGGGACGTCGACGGCAAAACCCACGACATCGTCGTGCTCGGCCACAACATTGCGCAGGTCCAGGCCCAGATGGAGGCGTACGGGCTCCCTGGCGCCGTCCAGCACTAGGTTCGGACTGACCGGGCGACCAGCGAGGCGCCAGATTGCCTCCTGATAAGGCTGTTCACGAAATCGTGATATCGCGGTGCAATATAAATGTTGCAGTGCACCATTAACTATGCCATATAGGAGGTGCCCCGGGCCAATGCGGACGGGGTGAGCCCATAGCTCAAAGCAATGAGGATGGAGAAACCCCATGACCACTGAAACCAACACCGCTTTCGAGGGCTTCAAGGACGCTTTCAAGAACATCCAGAACCTGGAAGTTCCCGAGGTTGCCCGCGAGTTCGTCAAGAAGTCCGCCAACACTGCCAAGGATCGTGCTGCCGAGGTGTTTGCCGGCTCCGAGCGGGTGACCGCCGCCGTCGAGAACGCTGTGACCGAATCCGTCACCGAGGCCGGCAAGATCAGCCGCAACATCCAGCAGGCGCTTTACGACGATGCCCAGGCGTTCTTTGCCGGCATCGACAAGCTCGCGTCCGCCAAGTCGTTCAGCGAGGCCGTCGAGATCCAGTCGAGCCTGCTCCGCTCCCGCGGCGAGGTGTTCGTCTCGCGGGCCAAGGCGACCGCTGACTATGTCGGTCAGCTCGCGGCCAACAGTGCCAAGTCCGCTCAGGACAATTTTGCCAAGGTCTACAACAAGACCGCCTGATCCGGCGCCTGAGTTAACTGAATTTGAGGCCCGCTTCGGCGGGCCTTTTGTTTCTGCACCGCCGCAGCCGTGATTGCGAGCAGCTCTTGCGACGAAGCAATCCAGAGTCTCTCCGTGGAAAGACTCTGGATTGCTTCGCTTCGCTCGCAATCACGGAGTACTGTGATGCAGTCATGAGTTCATCAGCCGCCTTCTCCTTCGACACCCCCGGCGATGCCGAACGCGCCGCCGAGTTACGCCGCGTCAAGGCGCTGGCGACGCTGGTGCTGGCTTCGACGCTCGCGCTGTTCGTCGTTGCGAAATGGCTGCTGCCCGTGCATCCCGTGTTCGGCTTCATCGCGGCCTTTGCGGAAGCGGCGACCATCGGCGGCCTCGCCGATTGGTATGCCGTGGTCGCGCTGTTCAAGCGGCCGCTCGGCCTGCCGATCCCGCATACCGCGATTATCCAGAGCAACCAGGCCCGCATCGCCGACAAGCTTGGCGAGTTCATCCAGGTGCATTTCCTCTCGGCAGAACCCGTCGAGGCCAAGCTGAAGGAAATCGATTTCGGCTCCTTCGTCGCCGACTGGCTGCGCGATCGCAAGCGCAGCGATGATCTGGCGCGCTTCGCGCTCCGTTTGTTGCCGGAAGCCGTCTCGGCGACCGAGAGCTCGGGCCTCATGACCTTCATCATTCGCCGCATGTCTTCGCAACTGCAGGCGATCGATCTTGCGCCGCTTGCGGCCGGCACGCTGCGCGGCTTCGTGGCGGAAGGGCGCCACCAGATTCTGTTCGACGATCTCCTGCGCGTGATGCACGAGACACTGAACCAGACAGAGACGATGGGGATGATCCGCGAGAAGGTGCGCGCGGAGTTGCCGACCCTGCTCAGGCTTTATCGCGCCGACAAGTTTCTGGTGAACAAGATCGTGGCGTCCGCAACCGCCTTCTTCAACGAGGTGCGCAGCGATCCCAAGCATCCGTTCCGCGGCGAGTTCGACCGCATGGTGCTGAGCTTCGTCGATCGGCTCGGCACTGACCAGGCCTATATCGACCGGATCGACGGCTTGAAGCGCGACCTGTTGGCGCGGCCGGAGCTCGCCGATCTCGCTCGCACCGTTTGGGCCAACACGCGCTCCTTCATCGAGCGCAGCGCGAGCGGCGAGACACAGGTGCTTCAGCATCATCTTGCCGGAATGTTCGTCGCTGCCGGAGAAGCCCTCGCCGGTGATGCCGAGCTGCGCGGCGAGATCAACAAGGGGCTGGTCGCGGTGCTGCGCAGCTTCGTCGCCGACCAGAAAAGCGGCGTTTCGATATTCATCTCAGATCAGGTCAAGGCGTGGAATATGACGCAATTGATTTCGCTGATCGAAATCAACATCGGGCGTGACCTGCAATACATCCGCTTCAACGGCTCGCTGATCGGCGGCCTCGCCGGACTAGCGCTCTACTCCGTAGAATTCCTGCTTCGATTGCTGTGACTTTTGCGTCACGGCCGTTAGCATTAACGTGGGAGCCTATTGTCGCCCTGCGACTCTCCCGCTTGAATGTCGGGAACCGGCCGCCTAGCTGATTCATGTTGCGCTGCGGAACGATCCAGAAGCCGGCGTGTTGGAAATTCATCCCCATTTTTGCCGGCTCTCGACCGGCCCTGCTCAGGGAAACAGTGATGACCGCTACTGCCCAGACCCTGCGTGCGCCGTCCAAAACTCTGATGTTTCTGGAGGGGCGTGCGATCCATGAGTTCGGCGCGTTCCTCGGCGCACTGCCGCTGCTGAGTCTTGCGCCGCGTGGCGACGGGCATCCGGTGCTCGTGCTGCCGGGCCTCGTGGCGTCCGACGCCTCCACGCGCGCGCTGCGCACGTTTCTGGGCAGCAAAGGCTACGCGGTGAGCGGCTGGCGCCAGGGCCGCAATTACGGCCTGCGTGACGGTGTGCAGCATGCGATGGTCGATCTGGTCCAGGAGCTCAACGACACCCATGGCCGCACGATCAGCCTTGTCGGCTGGAGCCTTGGTGGCCTCTATGCGCGTCAGCTCGCCAAGATGATGCCGGAGCGCGTGCGTCAGGTGATCACGCTTGGCAGCCCTTTTGCCGGCAATCCCCGTTCGACCAATGCCTGGCGCGTCTACGAATGGGCGAGTGGGCAGAAGTCAGACGAGGTCGATCCCGAGTTCGGCGGCGAACTCGCCGCTCCGCCGCCGGTCCCGACCACGGCGATCTTCAGCCGCACCGACGGCGTCTGCGCCTGGCAGGGCTGCATGGAAAAGACGGGCGCACAGACCGAGAGCATCGAGGTCGAGAGCAGCCATTGCGGCATGGGGCACCATCCGGCCGCAGTCTATGCGGTCGCGGACCGCCTCGCGCAGAAGGAAGGTCAGTGGCGCCCCTTCGACCGCAGTGGCTGGCGCAGCCTGGCGTATCCCGATCCGCATCGGTAGTCGCTTCGCTTTTCCGCGCCCGCCAACGGGGAGAAGAGGCGATGTCGCACCCGTCCATTGTCGCCCCCGCAGCAAACGCGCTATGCCTCGCGCATGGCGCATCCGCTCTCCCGCATCATCGACCAGCTCAAGCGCGAGCCGTCGCGCACCGGCTCGATCGTCATCACCGTGTTCGGCGATGCCATCGTGCCGCGTGGCGGTGTGGTGTGGCTCGGCACGCTGCTGAAGTTCTTCGAGAGTCTGGACATCGACAGCGGCGTCGTTCGCACCGCGATGTCGCGCCTTGCGGCCGATGGCTGGCTGACGCGCGAAAAGGTCGGCCGCAACAGCTTTTATCGGCTGGCCGACAAGGGCCACCAGACGTTCGAGGCTGCCACGCGCCACATCTACGATCCGCCGCCATCCGACTGGACCGGACGGTTCGAACTGCTGCTGATCAGCATTGGCGAGGACCGTGACGCCTCGCGCGAAGCGCTCCGCAACGCCGGCTTCGGCAGCCCGCTGCCGGGCGTGTGGGTCGCACCGTCGGGTGTCCCGGTGCCGGACGAGGCCGCAGGCGCGATCCGTCTCGAAGTCTCGGCGGAGGATGACAGCGGTCGCCGCCTGCTCAGTGCGAGCTGGCCGCTGGAGCGCACGGCGGACGCCTATCTGAAATTCATGAAGACGTTCGAGCCGCTCCGCGCCGCGATCGAACGCGGCACCGATTTGTCCGAGGCCGAGGCCTTCACCGCGCGCATCCTCCTGATCCACCACTACCGCCGGGTCGTGCTGCGCGATCCGCTGCTGCCTGAAAGCCTGTTGCCGGCGGACTGGCCGGGCAGGGCGGCGCGGGAGCTCTGCGGCGAAATCTATCGCGCGCTGCTTCCTTCCTCCGAACAATGGCTTGATGGGCATGGAACCAACAAAGCGGGACCCTTGCCTCCTGCGCGCAAGCTCCTGGAAAGGAGGTTCGGCGGCTGATTTCATGTTACAGAAATATCTTGCATGACTTATTTCTTGTTATATATTGTCTCCCAATAATGGGAGGATGCGCATGTATACTCAGGCGCTGAACACGGCCGAGACCGATGATCGCGGTCTTGAGGACGCGGCCAAGGCTGCGCAATTCCAGGCCCGGATTGATGCCGAGGAACGCATCGAGCCGAACGACTGGATGCCGGCGGCCTATCGTAAAACGCTCACCCGCCAGATCTCCCAGCACGCCCATTCCGAGATTGTCGGCATGCTGCCGGAGGGCAATTGGATCACGCGTGCGCCGACCTTGCGCCGCAAGGCCGCTCTGCTGGCAAAAGTGCAGGACGAGTGCGGCCACGGTCTCTATCTCTACGCCGCCGCCGAAACGCTCGGCACCTCGCGTGAAGAGCTGGTCGATGCCATGCTCGCGGGCAAAGCCAAGTATTCCTCGATCTTCAACTATCCCACGCTGACCTGGGCCGACATCGGGACCATCGGCTGGCTGGTCGACGGTGCCGCGATCATGAACCAGATCCCGCTGTGCCGCTGCTCCTACGGCCCCTATGCCCGCGCGATGATCCGGGTGTGCAAGGAGGAATCGTTTCACCAGCGTCAGGGTTACGAGATCATGCTGACGCTGTGTCGCGGCTCGGACGAGCAGAAGGCGATGGCGCAGGATTCGCTGAACCGGTGGTGGTGGCCGGTGCTGATGATGTTCGGCCCGCCCGATGCAACAAGCCAGCACAGCGACACCTCGACCAAGTGGAAGATCAAGCGCTTCTCCAATGACGAGCTGCGCCAGAAGTTCGTCGATGCCACGGTTCCGCAAGCGCAATATCTCGGCCTCACCATTCCCGATCCCGGGATGACTCAGGACGCCGAAGGGCACTGGCGCTACAGCGAGATCGACTGGACCGAATTCAAGCAGGTGCTTGCCGGTAATGGCCCCTGCAATCGCGACCGCATGGCCGCGCGCCGCAAGGCGCACGAGGACGGCGCCTGGGTACGTGAAGCCGCCGCCGCCTATGCGGCGAAGCGCGCGCATCGCCAGACTGCACAAGCTGCGGAATAGGGAGATCGACATGGCCACGCCGAACACGCCGCTGTGGGAAGTTTTCATTCGCAGTCGTAACGGGCTCGCGCACAAGCATGTGGGGTCGCTGCATGCGAGTGACGCCACCATGGCTCTGCAGGCCGCCCGCGACATCTATACTCGCCGCGGCGAGGGTCTCTCGATCTGGGTGGTACCGTCGAGCGCGATCACCGCCAGCGATCCTGCTGAGAAGGGCATGATGTTCGAGCCGGCGGAATCGAAGGTCTACCGGCATCCGACCTTCTACGAGGTGCCCGAGGAAGTGGGGCACATGTGATGGCGACCGCCAACATCGTGGTCTCCGAAACGCCGCTGGTGCTCTACGCGCTGCGCCGTGCCGACGATGCGCTGATCCTCGGCCACCGGCTGTCGGAATGGTGCGGGCATGCGCCGATGCTGGAAGAAGACATGGCGCTTTCCAACATCGCGCTCGATCTGATCGGTCAGGCGCGCGAGCTCTATACCTATGCGAGCAAGGTCGAGGGGAAGGACAACGACGAGGACAAGCTCGCTTACCTGCGCGACGTCAGGCAATACCGCAATTTGCTGCTGGTGGAGCAGCCGAACGGTGATTTTGCCCAGACGCTGGTGCGGCAGTTCTTCTATTCGGCTTTCGCCGACCTCTACTGGCGCGCGATGATGAGTTCGCGCGATGCGACGCTTGCGGCCATTGCCGCCAGGTCGGAGAAGGAGAGCGCCTATCATGTGCGCCACGCGTCGGAGTGGCTCATCCGGCTCGGTGACGGTACCGATGAGAGCCATGCCCGCGCGCAAGCGGCGATCGATCACCTCTGGTCCTTTACCGGCGAGATGTTTGCCGTCGATGACGGAGAGCGCGCGCTGATCCATGCCGGTATCGCCGTCGATCCCGGGCCCTTGCGTGGTCGCTGGTGGCAGACGTTGTCCGATGTCGCCCGCGAGGCCACGCTGATGCTGCCGCAGAACGACTGGATGCAGCAGGGCGGCCGCGCGGGCCGGCACAGCGAGCATCTCGGCCATCTCCTGTCCGAGCTGCAATCGATGCAGCGCACCTTCCCGGGGCTGACATGGTGACGGTGCTCGATGACAATACCGCGCTACGCCAGCGCGCCTGGGACGCCGCGGCGAGCGTCGTAGATCCCGAGATTCCGGTGCTGAGCATTGCCGATCTCGGCGTGCTACGCGACGTCGCCCTCGATGGCGATCATGTCGAAGTCGCGATCACGCCGACCTATTCCGGCTGCCCGGCGATGAACATGATCGCGCTGGAGATCGAGCTGGCGCTGGAGCGCGCCGGCTTCCGTGGCTCAAAGGTCCGCACCGTGCTGTCGCCGGCCTGGACCACCGACTGGATGAGCGAGGAGAGCCGGCAGAAGTTGCGCGCCTACGGCATCGCGCCGCCGCAGGCCTCGAGCTCCCGCCGGGCGCTGTTCGGCGTCCAGGCCGTCGCCTGCCCGCAATGCGGCTCCGAGAACACCGAGTTGCTGTCGGAATTCGGCTCGACCTCCTGCAAGGCGCTGTGGCGTTGCAAGTCCTGCCGCGAACCCTTCGATTATTTCAAGTGTCATTGACCATGTCAGCAGCCGCACCCCGATTCCATCGCCTGGCCGTCAACGACCTTCGCCGCGAGGCGGCCGACGCCGTTTCGATGACCTTCGCCATCCCTGGCGAACTCGCGCGCGACTATGCCTTCACACCTGGCCAATATCTCACGCTCCGAACGACGCTGGACGGTGAAGAGGTGCGCCGCTCCTATTCGATCTGCTCCGGCCCCGACGATGGCGAGATTCGCATCGCGGTGAAGAAAATCGATGGCGGTGCGTTTTCGAACTGGGCCGCCGATGAACTCAAATGCGGCGACGAACTCGACGTGATGACGCCGACCGGCCGCTTCGGCGCGGTCGCGCCGGCGGATACGGGGCGGATCCATGTCGGCTTTGCCGCAGGCTCCGGCATCACGCCGATCCTGTCGATCGTCAAGGGCACGCTGGCGCGGGAGCCGGGCAGCCGGTTCTTCCTGTTCTACGGCAACCGCACCACCGACAACATCATGTTCCTCGAAGCGCTTGAGGAGCTGAAGGATCGCTTCATCGATCGCCTCTCGATCTTCCATGTCATCTCGGGCGAGGAGCAGGACATCCCGATCCTGCATGGCCGGCTCGATGGCGACAAAGTGAGGGTGCTGCTGCGCTCGCTGGTGCCGGCGAGCAATGTCGATCATGTCTATGTTTGCGGACCCCTCGGCATGAGCGAGGACATCGAGGCAACCTGCCGCGAGCTTGGCATCGCGGAAGACCGCATCCACGTCGAGCGCTTCGTCTCCGAATTCGGCGGCAAGCCGCGGCCGAAGAAGGCGGTTGCGCCCGACGCGCCGCCGAAGGCGATCGCCTCGCTGATCATCGACGGCAAGCGTCGCGACGTTCCGGTGGCCGAGGACGAGGCGATCCTCGATGCTGCGTTGCGCGCCGGCGTCGACCTGCCCTTCGCCTGCAAGGGCGGCATGTGCTCGACCTGCCGCGCCAAGCTGGTCGAAGGACAAGCGCCGATGGACATCAACTATTCGCTGGAGCCGTGGGAACTGAAGGCCGGGTTCGTCCTGACTTGCCAGGCCAAGCCGTCGTCGGAGCGGATCGTCGTCGATTACGACCACGTCTGAGCAGGCGTATCAGGTCCCGCCAATGCAAATGCGTCGCATTATTTGACAGTTTCCGCCAACCAGCACAACATCATGGGCAAACATCTCGCCGGGAGAAGCGTGTGAACGTCAAAGCTGCCCTGTCGCCGGAGGATATTGCCCGCGCCTGCGCTGAGGCGATGTGGGCGGAGGACGATGCCTCCAAGGGACTCGGCATGGAGATCGTCGAGATCGGCCCCGGCTTTGCAACGCTCGCCATGAATGTGCGGCCGGACATGGTCAACGGCCAGCGTATTGCCCACGGTGGCTTCATTTTCACGCTCGCCGATTCCGCCTTCGCTTTCGCCTGCAACTCGCACAATGAACGCGTGGTCGCGGCGCAAGGCCAGATCACCTTCATCAAGCCGGGCAAGCTCGGCGACCGCCTTGTTGCGAAGGCACGCGAGGTCACGCGCGGTGGCCGCTCCGGCATCTACGACGTGCGTGTTACCGCAGGCGAGACCGTCATCGCGGAATTCCGCGGGCACTCGCGTGTCATTCCCGGTACGTGGCTGCCGACGCAAGACAAATAGACAATAAGAAAAGTACAAATCAATGGTGGGAAACGAAGATGGCTGTGACGAAGCTCAAGGAAGGCGGCAACGCCTATAGCGCCGAGATGGACGCGCATGAGCGCGCCTCGCGCGACGAGATCATGTCGCTGCAGAAGCAGCGGCTGGCCTGGTCGCTGAAGCACGCCTATGACAACGTCGCGCATTATCGCAAGGCCTTCGACGAGGCCGGCGTACATCCGTCGGATTTTCGCGAGCTCTCCGATCTCGCAAAATTTCCGTTCACGGTAAAAACGGATCTGCGCGATAATTATCCCTTCAACATGTTTGCCGTGCCACGCGAAAAGCTGGTGCGCGTGCATGCGTCCTCCGGCACGACCGGCAAGCCGATCGTGGTGGGCTACACGCAGCGTGATATCGATATGTGGTCGGACGTGATGGCACGCTCGATCCGCGCCGCCGGTGGCCGCACGGGCATGATCATCCACAACGCCTATGGCTATGGTCTCTTCACCGGTGGGCTTGGCGTGCATTACGGCGCCGAAAAGCTCGGCTGCACAGTGGTGCCGATCTCGGGCGGCATGACCGAGCGGCAGGTGCAGCTCATCAACGATTTCAGGCCTGATATCATCACGGTGACGCCGAGCTACATGCTGGCGATCCTGGACGAGTTCAAGCGGCAGAAGCTCGATCCGCGCCAATGCTCGCTCAAGGTCGGCATCTTCGGGGCCGAACCCTGGACCAATGCGATGCGCGGGGAGATCGAGGACGCGTTCGACATGGACGCGACCGACATCTACGGCCTCTCCGAGGTCATCGGTCCCGGCGTCGCGCAGGAATGCATCGAGACAAAAGACGGCCTGCACATCTGGGAGGACCATTTCTACCCCGAGGTGATCGACCCTGAAACGGGTGCGGTGCTGCCCGACGGCGAGAAGGGCGAGCTGGTCTTCACGTCGCTCACCAAGGAAGCCTTTCCCGTGATCCGCTATCGCACCCGCGACCTGACGCGGCTGCTGCCGGGCACGGCACGTCCGGGCATGCGTCGCATGGAGAAGGTGACCGGGCGTTCCGATGACATGATCATCCTGCGTGGTGTCAACCTGTTCCCGACCCAGATCGAGGAGGTGCTGCTCGCGACCGATTGGTGCGGCGGCCACTTCATTCTGGAACTGACCCGCGAAGGCCGCATGGACGAGCTCACCATCATCGCGGAGGCGCGATCCGAAAGCTGGGATGGCCGCGGTCTGCTCGACCATGCCGATAGGGTTTCGACCCACATCAAGAACACCATCGGCATCAGCTCCAGGGTGCAGGTGGTACCGCCCGCCACGCTGGAACGCTCGCTCGGCAAGGCGAAACGCCTTTACGACAAGCGGCCCAAGGATTGATTCGACCGATTGACTTGGGTCTCCCCAAAGGCGACAAGGCCCGCGAGAAATCGCGGGTCTTTTCATGTCGCCAACCGATACCAAAACCGTCGACGCACGCTGCGTGCGCCTCAACGCCAAGGCCGAGAACGCGGCTGCGGTTGCGCCGGTGGTCGAGCGTCATACGCTGAAGCGCGGTCCGAACGACGTCCTGCTCGAGGTGAGGGCGGCCGCCGTCAATCCCTCCGACGTCAAGGCAGCAACCGGGTTGATGCCCTATGCCGTATTCCCGCGCACACCGGGCCGGGACTATGCCGGCGTGGTGATCGAGGGACCGGCCGGCACCATTGGCCGCGAGGTGTTCGGCTCTTCCGGCGATCTCGGCATCCGCCGCGACGGCACCCATGCTACCCATCTCGTCGTCGAGGCCGATGCTGTCGTCGAGAAGCCTCAGTCCGTGTCGTGGGAGGAGGCCGCAGGCATCGGCGTGCCCTTCGTCACCGCGATGGAGGGTTTTCGTCGTGCGGGCGTGCCGAAGAGCGGTGAGGCCGTCCTGGTGTTCGGCGTCAATGGCAAGGTTGGTCAGGCCGCGGTGCAGATCGCGACCTGGCAGGGTGCGCGCGTCATCGGCGTGGTGCGCAAGGCGGAAGCCTACGAAGGCCACACCAATGGCCCCATCGAGGTGATCGACGCGTCCGCGACCGACGTCGCCACGCGCGTGCGCGAATTGACCGGTGGAAAGGGTGCCGACATCGTCTTCAACACGGTCGGCGATCCGTATTTCCAGGCCGCGCACAAATCGCTCGCCTTGCGCGGCCGCCAGATCCTGATCGCCGCGATCGACCGCATCGTGCAGTTCAACATTCTCGAGTTCTATCGGGGCCAGCACACCTATGTCGGCATCGACACGCTCGGCCTGTCGTCGGCCGCGACAGGCGCGGTGCTGCGCGATCTCGGCCCGGGCTTTGCGAGCGGGCAGCTAAAGCCTTTCCCGATCAAGGCGAATGCCGTCTATCCGCTCGAGCGCGCCAGGGAGGCGTATGTTGCGGTCGCCAGCTCCTCGCGGGATCGCGTGGTCCTGAAGCCGTAATCATGGACGCGTCCGCAGCACTCGTCATTGTCGCTGGCCTCGCCATCGGCGTTGTCTACGGCGCCGTCGGCCTGCTCAGCGGCTTTTGCCTGATGAGCAGCATGCGCGGCTGGCTTGCGGAGGGAGACGGGCGGCTGGTGCGGACCTATGCGCTGGCAATCGCGGTTGCGATCGCCGCCAGCCAGTTCCTTGCGGGCAACGGCATGGTCGATTTGGGCAAGTCGATCTACTTGCAGCAGACGTTTTCGGTGCCGGTGCTGTTCCTCGGCGGCCTGCTGTTCGGCTACGGCATGGTGCTGTCGAACGGCTGCGGCTCGCGTGCGCTGGTGCTGCTTGGCCGCGGCAATCTTCGTTCCTTCGTCGTCGTGACCGTGCTCGCCATCGCCGCACAGATGACGATCAAGGGTCTGATCGCACCGGCGCGCATCGCGCTGGTTGGGGCGTCGCAAACCACCGTCAGCGTTAACTCACTGCCGTTGCTGCTGGCGAGGCTTGGCCCAACCGAAGCGCTTTCGCGTGCGCTGGCTGCCGCCGTGCTCGTCGTCGTGCTGACCCTGTTTGCATTCGCGCATCCGGTGTTCCGGCGCTCGCCGGGCCAGATCGCGGCAGGAATTATTGTCGGCCTGCTTGTCGCCGCCGGCTGGTTCGTCACCGGCTATCTCGGTGCCGATGAGTTCAATCCGGTGCCGGTGACCTCGCTCACGTTCATCGCGCCGATCGCCGACAGCCTGCAATATGCCATGCTCTCGACCGGCCTGACGCTCAATTTCGGCGTTGCGACGGTCGCCGGAGTCTTCGCCGGCAGCCTGATCACTGCACTCGCCACGGGCCGCTTCAAGCTTGAAGGCTATTCCTCGCCGCGCCACATGCTGCGCTCGGGCAGCGGCGCCGCGCTGATGGGCATCGGTGGTGTGATGGCGTTCGGCTGCTCGATCGGGCAGGGGCTCACGGGCGTGTCGACCTTGGCGCTGGGCTCGTTCGTCGCGCTCGCCGGCATCCTGCTTGGCACGACCGCAGGTTTGCGTGGTGTGCTGCGGGTTCAGCCGCTCAAGCCAGCCGGGGCTGGTTCGCCGGCCGCTTGAGCTAGTCCACGGCCTTCGTCACGATGCGGATTTCCGACGTCAATGTCCGGTGCACCGGGCACTTGTCGGCGATCTCCATCAGCTTCTTGCGCTGCTCGGCATCCAGCGCGCCGCCGATTGCGATGTCGCGCTCGATCTGGTCGAGCATGCCCTCCCGCGTCTCGCACTCCTCGCAATCCTTGGCATAGATTTTCGAGTGCTTTAGCGTGACCGTGACCCGATCGAGCGGCAGCGACTTGCGGTCGGCATAGAGCCGCATGGTCATGGAGGTGCAGGCCCCTAAGCCGGCGAGCAGGAGATCGTAGGGCCCGGGGCCGGCGTCCGCGCCGCCGGCTGACACAGGCTCGTCCGCCACAAGGCGATGCGGCCCGACGGTGATCATCTGGTTGAATTTGCTCTTGCGGGTTTCCTGCACCACGACCTTCCGCGGCTCGTCCGGGAGCTCCATCGTCTTCGACCGTCGCGCCGTGTCGATATAGCGGCTGGCCCAGGCCGCGATCATGTCGGCGGCATAGAGCGCGTCAGCGGGCTTGGCGAGCAGATGATCGGCATGGTCCAGCGAGACGAAGCTCTTGGGGTGCTTTGCCGCAACGAAGATCTTCGTCGCATTGTCGATCCCGACGGTGTCGTCGACCGGCGACTGCATGATCAGCAGCGCCTTGTGCAGGCCGGTGATGTCTTTCATCAGTTCGTGCTCGGCCACGTCGTCGAGGAATTCCCGTTTGATCCGGAATGGGCGTCCTGCCAGCGAGACTTCGACCTCGCCTTGTGCGCGGATGTTGTCGATATGCTCCCTGAAGAGGCCGGTGACATGCGCCGGATCGGACGGGGCCGCGATGGTCACGACAGCCGTGGCGTCGGGAATTCTGCCGGCGGCTGCGAGGATCGCGGCGCCGCCGAGGCTGTGGCCGATCAGGAGCGACGGTGCCTTGCGGGCGTCGCGCAGATGGTCGGCTGCGCGCACGAGATCGGCCACGTTGGACGAAAACGTCGAATTGGCAAAATCGCCTTCGCTCGAGCCGAGCCCCGTGAAGTCGAAGCGCAGCACCGCGATGCCCTTGGCGGCCAGCGCGACCGAGATGCGCTTGGCCGCGAGCGTATCCTTGCCGCAGGTGAAGCAGTGCGCAAACAGCGCGTAGGCCGCGGGCTCGCCATCCGGCAGCTCCAGCGCGGCTGCAAGCTGATGGCCGCCTTCGCCCGTGAATTGAAAGCGTTCCGTCGGCATGGGCTTCCCCCCGTTGCTGCTTGAACTCTAATCGTCTGAATAGCGCTGCTCGGCCCAGGGATCGCCGCGGTTATGATAGCCGCGGACTTCCCAAAAGCCCGGCGCGTCCTCGGTGAGGAATTCGATGGACTGGAGCCACTTCGCGCTCTTCCAGAAATAGAGATGCGGCACGACCAGCCGCACCGGGCCGCCATGCTCCGCCGTCAGCGGCTGGCCGGACCAGCTATGGGCGAGCAGCGCATCCTCGGCGGCAAAGTCTTCCAGCGCGAGGTTGGTGGTGTAGCCGTCATGGGAATGCAACGTCACGAAGCGTGCATCCTCGCGCGGCTGGCAGGCCGCGAGCAGCTCGCGCGTAGCGAGGCCTTCCCACTCATTGTCGTAGCGCGACCATGTGGTGACGCAATGGATGTCTGAGGTGAACCGCGCCTGCTTCTGCGCGGTGAATTCGGCGAAGGTCCAGAACACGGGATTTTCGACCGCGCCGTAGACGTCGAGCCGCCAGCGGTCGCGCGACACCGGCGGCACCACCCCGAGATCGAGCACCGGCCAGTCCTTGGTGAGGTGCTGGCCGGGCGGCAATCTCTGGTCCTCCGGGCGCGTGATCTTTCCAGTGAGAAAGCGGCCCTCGCGCGCCCATTTCTCCTTGCTGCGCGTCAGCTTGCTGTCGGATGGTGTCTCGTCCGCCATGGTCTACTCGTGCCGATGCATTGCCGAAGTATGCTTGGTGTCGCGCATGGTAGCATAGATTACCAGAGACAGGCAGATGATGCCGCTGAGGTAGAAATAGAACCATTCCTCGTGCCCGATGCTCTTGAAATAGAGCGCGATCGCCGGCGCCGTGCCGCCGAAAACGGACACCGTGATGGCGTAGGGCAGGCCGACGCCGAGCGCGCGCACATTGGTCGGGAACAGTTCGGCCTTCACCACCGCGTTGATCGAGGTGTAACCGGCGACGAACAGCCAGGCACAGCAGATCAGGACGAACGCGACGAAGGGTGACTTGGTCTCCTTCAGCGTCATTAACAGCGGCACCGTCGCGAGCGTGCCGGCGACACCGAAGAAGATCAGCAGCGGCTTGCGCCCGATCTTGTCGGAGATCGCGCCGTAGATCGGCTGCAGGATGGTTGCGAAGATGAGTGTGCCGAAGATCACGAAGGTGGTCTGGTCCTCGGTCAGCCCGACCGAAAGCTTGACGAAGGTCTGCATGTAGGTGGTGAAGGTGTAGAACGCCGCGGTGCCGCCGGCAGTGAGGCCGACGACCAGCAAGAGCTCGCGCGGATACCGCAGCAAATTGGTGATCGAACCGGTCGGCTTCACCACCTTCCTGGCTTCCTCGAACGCTTCCGTCTCGTGCAGGCCGCGCCGCATCACCGCGGCAAAGATCGCGAGCGCCGCGCCGATCGCAAACGGGATGCGCCAGCCCCATGCCCTCAGTTCCTCGGGCGTCAGGAACACCTTCTGCAGGAGCAGTAGCACGATGATCGCGGTGAGCTGGCCGCCGATCAAGGTGACGTATTGAAAGCTCGAATAGAAGCCGCGGTGCTTTGGGTCGGCGACCTCGCTGAGATAGGTGGCGCTGGCGCCATATTCGCCGCCGAGGCTGAGGCCTTCGATGACGCGTGCGAGCGCCAGGATGACCGGCGCGGCGAAGCCGATCGTGGCATAGGTCGGCGTCAGCGCGATGATCAGTGAGCCGAAGCACATGAAGACGACCGAGAGCGTCAGCGAGATGCGTCGTCCGTAATGATCGGCGATGTAACCGAACAGCCAGCCGCCCAGCGGACGCATCAGGAAGGTCGCCGCGAACACGACGGCGACGTTCAACTGCTGCACGACGGGGTCGTTGCCGGGAAAGAACGCGGGAGCGAAATAGAGCGCAAACGCAGTGTAGGCGTAGAAGTCGTACCACTCGACGAGATTGCCGATGGAGCCGATGAAGATCGCCTTGATTCGCCGCCTGGCGTCGGCGATGTCGATGTGGTCGGAGGCCGGTTGGGTTGCTTGGTCAGTCACGTCCGGCCTCTCCGTTGTCTGGAAAGGCCTACATCGCCTTTCCGAGCAAGAATGGCAACTGGCGGGGGCCGCGCACCGTTCCCTGTGACCAAGCCACCGTGCCTGCCGGGTCGAGCCGGAAATCCGGGATGCGCTTGAGCCACTCCTCCAGCGCTACCTGCATCTCCATGCGCGCCAGGTTGGAACCGACACAGCGGTGAATACCAAGGCCGAAGGCGGCATGCCGGTTTTCGCGACGGTCGATCACGACTTTGTCAGCATCCGGAAACATCGCGGGGTCGCGATTTGCGGCCGGGAAGGACAGCAGCACCATGTTGCCCGCCTTGACCGGGCAGCCCGAGATCGTGGTCTCCTTGACCACCTCACGGGCCATCGTCACCGGAGAATAAGCGCGCAGCAGTTCCTCCACGGCGGTCGGAATCAACCCGGGTTCGGCGATCAGTCGCTCGCGGTCGCCCGGCGTCTTCGAAAGGTGCCAGAGCGAGGAGCCGATCGCGCTCCAAGTTGTGTCGATGCCGGCGATCAGGAGCAGGCGCAGCGAGCCCAGGACGTGGGACTCTTCCAGTGGCTGGCCTTCCTTGTCCCGGGCATTCATCAAATAGGAGATCAGATCGTCGGTCGGCTTCGATCTTCGCTCCTCGATATGCGTCCTGAAATAGGCGCTCATTTCCTGCACGGCCTGGAGCAGCTTGCTCTCGTCCTTGATGCCGAGTTCCAGGATCATGTGGATCCAGTTGATGAAGAGATCGCTGTCACTCTCGGGGATGCCGAGCATGTGGGCGATGGCCCGAACCGGGATATACTTGGCGTAGCGCGCGGCGGCGTCGACCTTGCCGTCCGCGATGAAGCCGTCGATCAGCTCGTTGCAGATCGCGCGCATCCGCGGCTCCAGCTTCTTCATCGCATCGGGCGTGAAGGGCGGCAGCAAGAGCTGTTTGGCCGGCTTGTGCACGGGCGGATCCGAAGTGATCGGCGGCGCGGCATTCCTCGCGACCTCGGGACGGACGTCGCGCACGATGATGCGGCGCGAGGAGAAATGCTCGGTATCGTTGGCGATCTCGCGCACGGCTTCATAGGTTGTCGGCATGTAGCAGCCGAGGAAACGCTCGGTGTGCACCACCGGGCTTGCGGCGCGCAGTTGCTCCCAGATCGGGAAGGGATCCTCGGTCCATTGCGGATCGGTATGATCGAAATCATGAACCCAGTCGGTGACGGGCGGATGGGCGGCGGGCAGACTGGCGTCGGACATGGCGGGAATCCCTTGGCTCGTATTCGCTGATAGGATGCGTGGCGTCAGAGGCCGTGCTACTCCTCGATCACATCGATCGCGATTTCGGGGCAGTTGGATTTCGCAAGCCAGGCTTTGTCCTCGAGACCCGGCGGGACCGTGCCGTCGCCGGCTTCGTGGGCGTTGCCGTATTCGTCGAGTTCGAACAATTCCGGCGCGAGCGCCTTGCAGCGCGCGTGGCCCTGGCATTTGTCGGGATCGACGTGAACCCTCAGTCGCTCTGTCATGCGGCTTCCCCGGTCGTGTGCGCAGGCCCCGAAGGACGGCGCGTTCCTCTTGGTAGATTTTGTCAGCGGCACGCTGCCGCCTTTTTCAAAGTTATAGTATATTACATTCGCGACAGGCTTCCCCTGTCAAGCGCAAACTTATAGGCTCGTGCGCAACATGCGCTCACAACTTGCCCGCAAGCCAGAGAAGACCTACCACCACGGCGATCTCCGCGAGGCCCTGATCAGGGCTGCGCTGCGCGAGGCTGAGCACGGCGGGGCCGAGGCGATCAGCATCAAGGCGCTGGCCAAGCAACTCGGCGTCTCGCAGCCGGCGCCCTATCGTCATTTCGCCGATCGCGAGGCCTTGCTTGCAGCGGTGACGGCGGAGGCGTTCCGGCAGCTCAGCGCGATCCTGCGCGATGCGATGGCCAAGCCGTCGAAGCAGTCGAAACTGTCGCGGCTGGCGCAGGCCACACTCGATTTCGGCCTGCGTCGCAACGGTATCTACCGTCTGATGTTCGCCTCGCGCACGGTGTCCTATGCCGCCAAGGGCAGCGAACTGCACGAGGCGACGCGCGAGACGTTTGCACTCGTGATCGACGCGCTGGAAGCGCCTGCGGTCGGGTTATTGCGCGAGCGGCAGGCACTCAAGATCTGGGCGGCGCTGCACGGTGTGGTGATGCTGGCCGAGCAGGGCCTGTTTACCGGTGAGGCCGCGCATGCGACGCGCGAAGAACTGGTCGAGGATTTTGTCAGCGAAACGAAAGCCGCGCTCGCGGCCGCGATCAAGGGCGCGCGGCGGCCAAGAAAGCCCGGGGCCTAAGCCTTCGCCTTCAGCAGCGCCATCAACTTCTCGACCGCGCTGTCAGGCGTCGTGACGACGGGACGGCCGGTAGCTTCCCCAACCAGCTGCGCTGTCGAAGCGATGCTGAACTGTGCGAGGGCAATGACGTCGCAATCGCGCAGGTCCTTTGATGCTTCCACGATCAGCCGGTCATGCGTGGCGCGGTCGCCGCGGTCGAGTGCGGCCAGCGCACCCTCTGCAAGTTTCGGCACCACCTGGACCGAGACCGGAAACTCCGGCGGCATCGAGACCAGCGTCGGCGGGAAGGTCGAGAGCAGGCCGATCCGCTTGCCCATCGTCACGGCGCGCGCGATCATGGCTTCGTTCGGCTTGAGTACCGGCATTGGCGCATGCGCGCGCGCCACCGCCTCGATGCAGGGGCCGAAGGCCGAGCAGGTGAACAGGATCCCGTTCGCCCCCGTCACCGCCGCATAATCGCCGAGCGCAAGGAAGCGCTCGGTCATGGCGTCGTTGAGCACGCCGTCGCGAGCCAAGTCCGCCGACAGGCTGTCGTCGAGCAGGTTCATCAGCCGAGCCTCCGGCCAAGCCTTGGCGAACGCCGCTTCGATCGGCGCGATGGAATGCTTGAGGGCGTGGATCAGGGCGATGCGGGGGGGCGTCGTCATTCAATAACTACCTGGTCGGTCTCGTGCCCCGGATGCAGCGCAGCACGAAGCGGTGCGCTGCTGCGCCGGGGCCCATTCTTTGATATCGGAAGCCGTTGGCCTCCTGGGTCCCGGTTCTGCGCAGCGGCATTGCACGCCGCAGCGCGTCCGGGACACGTGAGACGTTTACTTGAACGGCACCGCGTACATCAAGCCGCCCTTGCTCCAGAGGCCGTTGAGGCCGCGGTCGAGCTTGAGCGGGCTAGCCTTGCCGACATTGCGTTCGTAGATCTCGCCGTAATTGCCGGTGGCCTTGAGCGCGGTGACCAGCCATTTGTTGTCGAGCCCAAGCCGCGAGCCGAGGTCGCCGGAGGCGCCCAGCAGCCGCAGGATCGCGGGAGTCTGAGACTTCGCCATTTCGTCGACATTGCCTTGCGTGACGCCGAGCTCCTCGGCCTCGATCAGGCCGTAATGCAGCCAGGTGATGATGTCGCTCCAGACCTCGTCGCCGTTGCGGGTGAAGGGCCCGAGCGGCTCCTTGCTGATGGTTTGCGGCAGCACGACGTAGTCGGCCGCGTTCGGCGCAGCCGTCGTCACCGCGCCCGCGAGCGCGGAGGCATCCTGGGTCATGGCGTCACAGCGGCCGCCGAAGAACGTTTGGTACATGGTGTCGATGCGGTCGAACACCAGCGGCTTCCAGTCGATGCCGTTGGCGCGGCCGTAATCGCCGAGCGTGACCTCATGCGTGGTGCCCTGCGCGACACAGACGGTGGCGCCCTTCAGGTCCTTGATCTCCTTGACGCCGAGGTCCTTCTTCACCACAAAGCCCTGGCCGTCGTAGAAGTTGACCGGACCCTGGCGCAGGCCGAGCGTCACACCGCGCAAGTAAGTCTGGGTCGAGTTGCGGTAGAGCACGTCGATCTCGCCGGATTGAAGCGCGGTGAAGCGGTTCTGCGCGGTCAGGGAGACGTACTTTACTTTCGTCGCATCGCCGAGCACGCCGGCTGCGAGGGCGCGGCAATAGTCGACGTCGAGGCCCTTGTAATTGCCTTGCGAGTCCGGCGCGGAGAAGCCGGCAAAGCCGGCGCTGACGCCGCATATGAGCGTGCCGCGGCTCTTCACCGTGTCCAGCGTCGCGGCGGATGCGACAACCGTCGATGCAGCGAGCACACCCGCCGCGATAACCACTTTCCTCATCATGCTACTCCCCTCAGTGATTGACACTACGCAATACGTTGTCGACGGCTGTGCCAAGCTTGTCGACGATCAGATCGATTTCGTCGGCTGACGCGATATAGGGCGGCGCCAGCAGCACATGGTCGCCGCGCACGCCGTCCACGGTGCCGCCGCCGGGATAGCAGCCGAGCCCGTTGGCGAACGCCTCCGCCTTGATCTTCTGATTAAGCTTGAGCGCGGGATCGAACGAGGTGCGGCTGGCGCGATCGGCGACCAGCTCGATCGCCCAGAACAGGCCGCGGCCCCTGATGTCGCCGACATGACGGTGATTGCCGAAGCGCTCGGTCAGGCGCTGTTCGAGTTGCCTGCCGCGCTCCTTCACGCGATCGAGCAGGCCGTCCTCCCGGATCACCTCCTGCACCGCCAGTGCGGCTGCGCAGGCGAGAGGATGTGCCAGATAAGTGTGGCCATGCTGGAAAGCGCCCGACCCGGTGCGGATGATGTCGATGATCTTGCCGCTCGCGAGCATTGCCCCGATCGGCTGATAGCCGCCGCCGAGCCCCTTTGCGATCGCTTGGATGTCGGGCGCGACGCCTTCCTGCTCCCAGGCGTGCGTGGTGCCGGTGCGGCCCATGCCGCACATGACCTCGTCGAGGATGAGCAGCGCGCCGTGCCGGTCGCAGATCTCGCGCACCGCCCTGAAGTAGCCGTCCGGGGCCGTCACCGCGCCGGCGGTGGCGCCGACGACGGGCTCGGCAAGGAACGCCGCGACGGTGTTGGGACCGAGCCGCTGAAACTCCGCTTCGAGCTCCGCCGCAAGCCTCGCCACGAATTGCGTATCGGATTCACTGTCGCGCTTTTCGTGATAGGCAAAGGCCGGTGTCACGTGGCTGAAGGCGGCCGACAGCAGCGGCGCATAGGGCGCGCGCCGCCAGGCGTTGCCGCCGGCGGCCAGCGCGCCCAGCGTGTTGCCGTGGTAGCTCTGTCGCCGCGCAATGAAATGTTGACGCTGCGGCTCGCCGCGCTCGATGAAGTATTGCCGCGCGAGCTTGATGCTGGCTTCGATCGCCTCCGATCCGCCGCTGACGAAATAGGCATAGGCGAGGCCGCCGGGTTCATGGCCGACCAGCGTCTCGGCGAGAGCTTCGGCAGGCTCGGACGAGAAGAAGGCGGTGTGCGCATAGGCCAGCGTCGAGGCCTGCTTTGCCATCGCCGCGATCACGCGTGGATGCTGGTGGCCGAGACAGGAGACCGCCGCGCCGCCGGAGGCGTCGAGCACGCGCCGTCCGTCCTCCGCGAAGAGATAGACGCCTTCGCCGCCGATCGCCTTGGGCGGCGTCTCGCGCAACGAGCGGTGCAGCACGCGGCTGGTGCGAGGGACCATGGTCAACCTTTCTCCGAAACGTAGGTGGAGGCGGCAGCGAGCCGCGCCTCGGTATGCTCCAGGCGCTTCTTCGCGGCGACGCCGCCGAGCGCGAACGTCACCGCCGCCAGCGACTGTGCGATCGCGATCGCGCCGGTGAGACTCGGGAAGAAGCCGGGAGAGGAGGCGGCCTCGAACAGCAGGACGTGGTCGGCCCCTTCGGCCATCGGTGCCGAGAGGCTGTCCGCGATGGCAATCAGCGTTGCGCCGCTGCGATGGGCGGCTTGCGCGACGCGGACGCTCGCATGCGTGTAGGGCAGGAAGCCGATGACGATGACAGCTTCGCCGGGGCGGAGGGCGCCGAGATCGAGATCGTCCGGGCCGGACACGCCGATAAGCTGCACATGTTCGGGGCGGAATAGCCGCAGCTCGTAGTTCAAGAGTTCGGCGACGCTGCGGCAGCTGCGATAGCCTGCAATCCAGATCCGCTTGGCCTCATGCAAGGCGCGGGCGGCCTCCGCAATCGGCTGGGCGGAGATGCGCGGAAGGCCCGCGGCCTCGGCCTCGAGCTTGTCGGTGACGAGTGCGATATCGGCATTCGGACCGGGCCGGCGGCTTCTGGTGCGGCCGGAGAAGGGCGCGATCTGCGAGGGACGCCGCGCCTCCGTCAGCGCGGCGCGCAATTCGTCCCAGCCGGAATAGCCGATCGCCTTGGCGAGGCGTGTGAACGCGGCGGGATCGGCGCCGGCAACCGCAGCGAGGTCGCGCATTGATCGAGTGGTGGCGTCGTAATCGTTGGCAGCGACGAAGCGCCCGACTTCCTGCAGCCGCATCGGCAGCGATGGCAACGCGATGCGCAGTTCGCTCAGCGGCGAGGATTTCGCGGGCTCGGGCATGAAACATTTGTTGCACGGTTTTTGGATTGGTGCAACAGTTGACGTGCCGCCGCCGGAAATCGCCGCCTCTCGAGAAGGATTTTTGCGCTGTGACCACGGACACGCCGAGACCGCCGCCGCGCCCCCGTTTTTTCGGCGCATGGGGACCCCGGGAGCTGAAGGGCCTATTCTGGCAGGTGCTGGTGATCGCGATCGTTGCCGGCGTTGTCGGTTTCCTCTGGTCCAACACCGTCACCAACCTCTCGGCGCGCCGGATCACGACCGGCTTTGCCTTCCTTGGCCGTGAGGCCGGCATGCCGATCGCCGACAGTTTGCTCGCCTATAATCCAAGAGACACCTATCTCTGGGCCTTCGTCGTCGGCGTCGGCAACACCTTGCGCGTCGCCGTGATCGGCATCGTGCTCGCGACCATCCTGGGCACGCTGATCGGCATCTCGCGATTGTCGGCCAACTGGCTGCTGTCACGCTTTGCCGCCGTGTATGTCGAAACGCTTCGCGACATCCCGCTGCTGCTTCAGCTTCTGTTCTGGTACGTGCTGATGCAGGCGCTGCCCGCCGCGCGCGCGGCATGGCGGCCGATCGACGGGGTGTTCCTGTCCAATCGCGGCCTGATCCTCCCCGCAATTCCGCTTGGCCCGCCGCAGCTTTGGGTGTTCGGCACGGCGGCGGTCGGTCTTGCCGTGGTCTATCTCATCCGCCGCTGGCTGGTCGCGCAGCAGATGCGCGACGGCAAGCTGCGGCCGGTATGGCCCTTTGCGGTAAGCTTCATCCTCGCATTGCCCGTGGCGGTAGCCGTCCTGCTTCGCGTGTCCTGGACAATCGAATGGCCGCAGCTGCGCGGCTTCAACTTCGTCGGCGGGCTGACGCTCGCTCCCGAATATTTCGCGCTGCTGATCGCGCTCGTCACCTACACCTCGGCCTTCATTGCCGAGATCGTGCGCAGCGGCATCCAGTCGGTGCCGCGTGGGCAGTGGGACGCCGCCAATGCGCTTGGCCTGCGCCGCAGCTTCATGCTGCGGCAGATCATCCTGCCGCAGGCGTTGCGCGTCATCGTGCCGCCGATGACCAGCCAATATCTCAACCTGACCAAGAACTCCTCGCTTGCGGTCGCGATCGGCTACCAGGACGTGGTCTCGATCGCCAACACCACGCTGAACCAGACCGGGCAGGCGATCGAGGCCATCGCGCTGATCATGGCGGTGTTCTTGACCATCAGCCTGTCCATCAGCTTCTTCATGAACTGGTACAATTCGCGCATAGCGCTGGTGGAGCGCTGAGCATGACTGTGATCGCCGATATCCCGGACGCGCCGCGCGCCGCCCGCCGTCCGCAGATCGGCAACCCGGTGCTGCGCTGGCTGCGCACCAATCTGTTCTCGTCGATCCCGAACGGCATTCTATCGATCGTACTGCTGGCGGTGCTCGCCAAGGGCCTTTTCAGCTTCGTGCAGTGGGGCATCGCGAATGCGGTGTGGCTGACGCCCGCGAACGATTCCAGCGCCTGCCGCGCGGTGCGCGGCCTCGGCGCCTGTTGGGCCATCATTCCCGAAAAGTACCGCTTTATCCTGTTCGGCACCTATCCGTTCGACGAGCAGTGGCGCCCGGCACTGTCGGTGGTGCTGTTCGTCGCGCTGTATTTTCTCTCGACTCGTCGCGCCTTCTGGCGGCGCGAACTCATCTATCTCTGGATCGGCGCGCTCGCGCTGATCAGCGTGCTGATGTGGGGCGGCGTGCTCGGGCTCTCCTTCGTCTCGCAGGATCGCTGGGGCGGTTTGCCAGTGACGCTGATCCTGGCGACGTTTGGTCTCGCATTCGGCTTTCCGCTCGGCGTCCTCGTCGCGCTGGGCCGGCGCTCGAAGCTGCCGGCGATCCGCTCGCTCAGCGTGCTCTATGTCGAACTGATCCGTGGCGTGCCGCTGGTGAGCCTTTTGTTCATGGCGAGCGTGATGTTTCCGTTGTTCATGCCCGCTGGATTCAACATCGACAAGCTCTTGCGCGCCCAGATCGCGATCATCCTGTTCGCGGGCGCCTACCTCGCCGAGGTCATCCGCGGCGGTCTCCAGGCGGTGCCGCGTGGGCAATATGAAGCGGCCGACGCTCTCGGGCTGTCCTACTGGCGCAAGCACCGGCTGATCGTGCTGCCGCAGGCGATTCGCCATGTCATCCCGCCGCTGGTCAACACCTTCATCGCCTTCTTCAAGGACACCAGCCTCGTCCTCATCATCGGAATCTTCGATCTGCTAACGACGGCCAAGACCGCGATCATCGATCCCGCCTGGCAGCAGTTCTCGGTCGAGGTCTATATCTTCGTTGCCGCGATCTATTTTGTCTTCTGCTTTGCGATGTCGCGGTACAGCCGGAGTCTCGAGGCGACAGGCGGAAGGTGAGGCACTCGTTTCCCGGACAAGGTGCAGCGCGCAAGCGCTGCGCCAGAGCCGGGACCCAGAGATGCACGGGACGTCGTGGAGGCACGGGCCCCGGTTCTGCAGAGCACCGCCGAAGAGGCGCTGCGCTGCGTCCCGGGGCACGCGAGTGGGCTACTTCTTCACTTTTGGATCGATCGGCGTCGTCCCACGCACGCCCAGAATATCCTCCAGCACTTTCGCGCCCGCGATCACCTGGGCGTCCGCACGCGGTGCGCCGACGACCTGGACCCCGACCGGCAGGCCCGAGGCCGTGAATCCGCATGGCAGCGACAGCGAGGGGCAGCATGCCAGCGTGATCGCGTAGACGATGCCGAGCCACTCGACGTAATTATCGAATCTCTTGCCTGCGCATTCGGCGACATAGCGGTGCTCGATCGGGAAGGGGGGCACGATCGTGGTCGGCGTCAGCAGCAAATCGTAGGTCTTGAAGAACTCGACCGCTCGTGCGGTCATGCCGACGCGCTGGGCCTCGGCGCGTGCGAGCTGCTCGACCGTCAGCTTGAGGCCCTCCTCGATGTTCCAGATCACCTCAGGCTTGAGCAGGTCGCGCTGGGTGCGCAGCAGATTGGCCTTGGTGATCGCGAAATCGAAGGCGCGCAGAACGTGGAAGCATTCATGCGCCTCGCGCCAGTCCGGATGCGCCTCCTCGACGATGGCGCCGGCCTCGGCAAGGCGTTCCGCCGCCTTGCGCGTGATCGCCTTCACCTCGGGATCGACAGGCGTGATGCCGAGATCGGACGAATAGGCGATGCGCTTCGGCTTTTTGCCGGATTGAGCCGCCGACAGGAACGAAGTCGTCGGCGTCGGCAACGATAGCGGATCGTCCGCGTAGTCGCCGCTCATGGCATCCAGCAGCAACGCGAGATCCTCGACGTAGCGTGCCATTGGCCCAACCACCCCGAGATTGCGATCGATGCCGGATTTCGGGGTATGTGCGACGCGGCCGATGCTCGGGCGCATGCCGACGACGCCGCAGAAAGCTGCGGGGCTGCGCAGACTGCCGCCCATGTCGGAGCCCTGCGCCAGCCAGGCCATGCCGGTGGCCAGCGCTACCGCGGCGCCTCCGGAAGAGCCCGCCGCGGACTTCGAAGTATCCCAGGGGTTGAGCGTCGCGCCGAACACCTCGTTGAAGGTGTTGGCGCCAGCGCCGAATTCCGGCGTGTTGGATTTGGCGTAGACGACCGCGCCGTTGGCTTCGAGATTTTCGACCATGAGGTCGGACTGCGCGGGGATGTTATCCCTGAAGATTGGCGAGCCCTGCGTGGTCAACACGCCCGCAACATCGGTCAGGTCCTTGATCGGCACTGGAAGGCCAGCGAGCAGCCCCCGCGCGCCGGCGGGCTTCCGCATCAGCGCCTTGGCGTTGTCGCGCGCGCGATCGAAGCACAGCGTCGGCAGCGCATTGACCTTGCCGTCGACCTCACTGATGCGCTTTTCAAGCATATCCAGCAGTTCGAGCGGCGAGACATCGCCGGATCGCAGCTTGTCGACGACGGCGCAGGCGTTTTCGCGGATCAGGTCTTGAGACAATTATTCTACTCCTACTCTTGCGAAAGGTCTCGTCATTGCGAGCGCCGCGAAGCAATCCAGTCCGTTGCCGCGGGGGCATTTTAAATTGCTTCGCTGCGCTCGCAATGACGGGTAATCTAACCCCAGCCTGCGCTGATGCCGCCGTCGACCGTGTAGATCACCCCCGACGTATATCCGGCACGGTCCGAGGCCAGGAACGCCATGAGGTCGCCGATCTCGCGTGCGTGCGCGGGGCGACCGAGCGGCAGGCTTTTTTGGAATTCCTTGTAGCGGCTCTCGTCGCCGAACTGGTGTTTCGCGCGCGTCTTGAGCAGGGTGACGTGGCGGTCGGTCCCGACGGGGCCGGGATTGATGCCGACGACGCGGATGTTGTCGGCGAGACTTTTTCCTCCGAGCGCACGGGTGAAGGCCATCAGCGCGGCATTGCCGGCGCTGCCGCAGATGTAGTTGGCGTCAAACTTCTCGCCGGCCGCCCCGATGTCGTTGACGATGACGCCGCCGCCCTTGGCCTTCATCTGGGCGTAGATCTGCCGCGTCAGGTTGATGTAGCCGAACACTTTCAAATCCCAGGCGTGCCGCCAGGTCGCCTCGTCGATCTTGTCGATCGAGCCGCCGGGGATGTCGCCGGCATTGTTGACGAGCACGTCGATGTCGGCGGCTTCGCCGGCGAGCCGCGCCAGATCATCGGGCTTGCGCAGGTCCACGACGCTGGTCGTGGCATCGATCTGGTGCGCGGAGCGCAGGCGATCCGCCAGCGCCTTGAGCTGATCGCCGCTGCGCGCCGCGAGCAGGAGGTTTGCGCCCTCCTCGGCAAACGCTTCGGCGGCGGCGGCGCCAATGCCCTTGGACGCGCCCGTGATCAGGACGCGCTTGCCACGCAGATGCAGATCCATGAGGTTGCTCGCTCGGTGGGGAACTGAATGAAATCAGTAGGCGCTTGGCCGCGCCACGGTCAACATTGCAGTGCAGCGTTGCACTGCCGCAGCGTTTGGTCCATTGCAGTGCGGTCAAAAAGGCGGCGGCTGCCGGACCAACCAAGGACGTTCTCGATGAGCAAGAAACAATACCGGATCGCGGTCATTCCCGGCGACGGCATCGGCAAGGAAGTGATGCCGGAGGGCCTGCGCGTTCTGGAGACGGCGGCGAAGAAGCATGGGGTCTCCCTGCATTTCGATCATTTCGACTTCTCGTCCTGGGACTATTACGAGAAGCATGGCCAGATGATGCCGGACGATTGGAAGGAGAAGATCGGCAAGCATGACGCGATCTATTTCGGCGCGGTCGGCTGGCCGGCCAAGATTCCCGATCACATCTCGCTGTGGGGCTCGCTGATCAAGTTTCGCCGCGAGTTCGACCAGTACGTGAACCTCCGCCCGGTGCGGCTGATGCCGGGCGTGCCGTGTCCCCTGGCCAACCGCAAGCCCGGCGACATCGATTTCTGGGTGGTGCGCGAGAACACCGAAGGTGAATATTCCTCCGTCGGCGGCCGTATGTTCCCCGACACCGACCGCGAGTTCGTGACGCAGCAGACGGTAATGACCCGCACCGGCGTCGACCGTATCCTGAAGTTCGCCTTCGAGCTCGCCCAATCGCGACCGAAGAAGCACCTGACGTCCGCGACCAAGTCCAACGGCATCTCCATCACCATGCCCTATTGGGACGAGCGCGTGGAGGCCATGGCCAAGAAGTTTCCCGGCGTGAAGTGGGACAAGTACCACATCGACATCCTGACCGCGAACTTCGTGCTGCATCCGGATTGGTTCGACGTCGTGGTCGGCTCTAATCTGTTCGGCGACATCCTTTCCGACCTCGGTCCGGCCTGCACCGGCACGATCGGTATCGCGCCGTCGGGCAATATCAATCCCGAGGGTGATTTCCCCTCGGTGTTCGAGCCGGTGCACGGTTCGGCGCCCGATATCGCGGGGCAGGGCATCGCCAACCCGATCGGTGCGATCTGGTCGGGCGCGATGATGCTCGATCATCTCGGCGAGAAGGTCGCCGGCAAATCGATCGTCGAGGCGATCGAGCGCACGCTGGCGGAGCGTACGTTGCGCACCAAGGACCTCGGCGGCAACGCGGACACGACGGCCTGCGGCAAGGCCGTCGCGGACATGGTGGATTGAGGTACTCTCACCCTCTCCCCTCGTGGGAGAGGGTGGCTTAGCGCGACCTTCTCTCTCGAGGGAAGAAGGGGAGGGCCGCGGTGCGACTACACGTACGATTTTCGAGCCGGATCGAAGATCGGCGGATAATCGTTTTCGTCAAGCAGGTCGAGAAACGTATCGAGCCCGCTGGACTTGATGAGCCCGAGCTCCTCATGCGAGATCAGGTTCACGGTCAATATCTCAACGGGATCGCCTGCGATCTCCAGAGCCTCGGCGATCTGTTTGTCGGGGCCGATGATCGGCGTGAGAAACAGGAACGTCTGGAAATCCGTTCCGGCAACCGGCGGCCATGGCGACGCGACGCGATGGCCAAAGCCGAACCAGGTGGTGTCGATGAACGGCAGATTGGCGAGCCAGCGCAGATTGGCGCGGATCTCCTCCGTCGGCTCGCGGACGTACCACATCAGCTCGGCGCGCGGCTTCGCCTCGCCATGCACGCCCGGCATCCGCGTCTGGCTCATGCCGTTGGTCAGCAGCACATAGCCTTCGTCAGAACCCTCTTCACACGCCGGCACGAAGTCGCGGCCAAAGGCGTGGATGTCGATGCGGCGCTCCGCGGTGTCGGTGAAGCTGTATTCGGGTTCGTCCAGCTCACTTTGATAGACGGCAAGCCGATGCCGGTAGAAGTCGGTCGCGTATGACGTCCGGCCCGAGCCGGACATGAACTTTGCGAGACGGGAGAGCATGTGAACCTCGGGGCGGATGTGAACCGGAATATCCGCATTGTCGGACGACAACGCGGGTCGGTTCAAATCCGGACCGCGGACATGGCGACGATTCGCCCTGGTCCAGCCCTGCTTGCGCCATTGCGCATGAGGTTGGCCTCACGCTGTGAGCGGCTTGCTGCTCTCAATCAGCCCGCGATCTTCTCAATCGCCGCCTGATCCAGCCCGAATTTCGTCCCGGCCTCGATGATCTCCTGCCAGGTGGTCGGATCGACCGGGATGCCCTCAGCCAGGCGCTTTCTCTTGGTCTCGCGCTCGGGCTCGCCGGCGATCTTGACCTTGTCGACGCCGGCGGCCGGCGGCGAGCCGGTGTGCCAGGCGACGAAGCTCTCGACTTCACGGGCGAGGTTCTCGCCGGTGCCGAGCTTGCCGGGGTCGATCACGATCGAGAGCATGCCGTTGAGGACGTTGTGTTTGCCGTCGGACGGGCCCTTGACCACCTGCCCGCCGGAGAGTGCGCCGCCGAGGATTTCGCACACCAGCGCGAGCCCCGAGCCCTTGTGCTCCCCGAACGGCAGGATGGCGCCGTGCGGTGGGATCACGGTGTAGCGCGGATTGACGGTGGGCTTGCCTTCGTTGTCAATGATGGTGCCCGGCTCCAGTTCGACGCCCTTGTTGTGGGCGACGCGGGTCTTTCCTTGCGCGATCCTGCTGGTGGCGAAGTCGAGCACGATCGGGTCCTTGCCGCTGCGCGGGATGCCGACGCAGAACGGGTTGGTGCCGTGGCGCGCATCGCTGCCGCCCCATGGCGCCACGATCGGTCGCGAGATGACGTTGACGAAATGGATCGAGACCAGCCCGTGGTCGATGCACTGCTCGGCCCAGTGGCCGATGCGGCCGATATGGTGCGAGTTGGAGAGGCCGACCAGGCACACGCCGTTTTTCTTGGCGCGCTCGGCCGCCAACTCCATCGCCTCGTGGCCGATCACCTGGCCGTAGCCTGTGAGGCCGTCAAGCGTGAGCAGCGGTCCGGTGTCGAGTACGATCTTGACGTGCGCGTTCACAGCGAGGCCGCCGTTGGTGACGCTCTGGACATAGCGCGGAATCATGCCGACGCCGTGGGAGTCGTGGCCCTTGAGGTTGGCCTCGACCAGATTGGTGGACACCAGCTCGGCTTCGCGGTCCGATGAGCCGCCGGCCTTGACGATGGCGCGGATGGCGTTGGTGAGCGGTTCTGCCTTGATGGTGCGATAGTCAGCCATTGTTATTGCTCTTTCACGATCCGGCGGCAGTGCTCCCACGCCGCGCCAATCAGGTTCTCGCTTGCCTCGGGCGTGCGGAACGCCGAATGCGCCGACAGTGTCACGTTGGGAATCTTCGTCAACGGATGATCGCCGGGCAGCGGTTCGATGTTGAAGACGTCGAGCCCGGCATGGCGGATGTGACCTGACTTCAGCGCATCGATCATGGCGGCTTCGTCGACAACAGCGGCACGGGCGGTGTTGATAAGGATAACGCCCGGCTTCATTTTTGCGATCTTCTCGCGCGTGATCATGCCGCGCGTCTCGTCGTTGAGCAGCAGATGCAGAGATACGACGTCGCTCCTTGCCAGCACGCCGTCGAGATCGGTGAATTCGACGCCGGGATGGCTCTTCGGCGAGCGGTTCCAGGCGATCACCTTCATGCCGCTGCCGGCCGCGATCCGTGCGACCTCGGCGGCGATGCCGCCGAAGCCGATCAGGCCGAGCGTCTTGCCGGTGAGCTGCATGCCGTCTTCGCGAAGCCAGTTGCCGCCGCGCATCTCGCGATCCATCATGGCAATGCCGCGGGCCGAGGCCCACATCAGCGCGATCGCGGATTCGGCGACGGCGGTGTCGCCATAGCCCTTGATCAGATGCACGGAGATGCCGAGCTCGGCCAACTCCTCCGGGTTCATGTAGCTGCGCGCGCCGGTGCCGAGGAACACGACGTGCTTGAGGCCGGTGCACCTCTTCGCGACCTCGGTCGGCAGCGCGGTGTGATCGACGATCGCGATCTCGGCGCCGTCGAGGATCTCGGGGTATTGCTCGGGTTTGATATCGGGATCCCTGTGTATCCGCACCTTGGGATCGCCGGGCTTCTCCAGCCGCTCCATGATCACGGCAAGCGCTTCATTGGCGTCGACGAAAACTCCACGCATTATTCTCTCCGGTCAGGATGCGACGCCGGCGATCGCCAGCACGGTATGCATGAGAACGTTGGTGCCCGCGGCGCAGTCGGGCTGCGTCGCGTCTTCCAGTTCGTTGTGGCTGATGCCGTCCTTGCAGGGCACGAACACCATCGCCGCCGGCATCACGGTGTTGAGGTTGCAGGCGTCGTGGCCGGCGCCGGAAGTGATGCGGCGCGAGGAATAGCCGAGCGTTTTGGCTGCGCTCTCGACCGCTGCGATCAGCTTGGGATCGAAATGCGTCGGCGGCTTGCGCCAGACCAGATCGATCTTGACCTCGACCCTGCGGCGCGCGGCGATCTCTGCAATCGCGGCGCGCAGGTCGCGATCGAGCGCATCCATGATGGCGCCATCCGCGCTGCGGCAATCCATGGTGAAGGCGATCTCGCCGGGAATGACGTTGCGCGAGGGGTTTGCGATCACGGCCTCGCCGATGGTGCCGACCGCGTTCGGTCCGAGCTTCTTCGCGATGGATTCCATCGCCAGCACGATCTCCGACAGGGTCGCCAGCGCGTCGCGGCGCAGCGGCATCGGCGTGGAGCCCGCATGGCTCTCGAAGCCTGATATCCTGCCGTCGTACCAGAGCACGCCCTGGCCGGAATCGACCACGCCGATGGTCTTGCCCTCGGCCTCCAGGATCGGGCCCTGCTCGATATGCAGTTCGACGAAGCAGCCGAGCTTCTGGAAGCCGACGGGCTTGTCGCCGCGATAGCCGATGCTGTCCAGTGCCTGGCCGACGGTCGTGCCCTCGGCGTCCTTGCGCGACAAAATGTCGTCGGTGGTGAAATCGCCGACGTAAGCCGCGGAGGCCATCATCGCAGGCGCGAAGCGCGAGCCTTCCTCGTTGGTCCAGTTGACGATGCAGATCGGCGCTTCGGTCTCGATGCCGGCATCGTTGAGTGTGCGGATCACCTCGAGCGCGCCGAGCGTGCCGAGGATGCCGTCATACTTGCCACCGGTCGGCTGGGTGTCGAGATGCGAGCCGATGCCGACCGGCAGCTTCGACATGTCGCGCCCCTTGCGCAGGCCGAACTGCGATCCGAGCGCGTCGGTATGGACTTCGAGACCCGCGTCCTCGCATGCCCTGCGGAACCAGTCGCGCACCTGCTTGTCTTCGCTGCTTAGCGTCAGCCGCCGCACGCCGCCCTTGGCCGTCGCGCCGAATTGCGCGGTCTCGTGGATGGAGCCCCAGAGGCGGGCGGAATCGATTTGCAGATTGGTGGCGGCTCGGCTCATGCGGTCGTTCTCTCTGTCGTCCGGCGCCTTTTCAATGCCGCGCCAGCGCGGGCGCGTCAACTGTGAGGCTGCTTTGCGCAATCTGCCGTGCAAGCTCGGCGACGCGCTCCACGGCGACGACGTCAGGTGAAGCGAGCCAGCTTGCGGTGAAGGTCAGTGGTGCGATTGCGAGATCGGTGTCGAGCAGTTGCAATCGCCCGTCGGCGAGCTCGTTCTCGACGATCGCGTCGGGGATCACGGCGACCCCGAGACCCTCGACCGCCATGTGGATGACGGTGGCGAGCGATGCGGATGCGTGCAGCCGGATCGGCGGCAGCTCAGGCCGGTCGAATACCTCGCGCACCACCTCGTAAGGCTTGGTCTTGCGCGGGAAGGTGATGATCGGAAACCGCGCGAGCTCTGCCGGCGTCACCCGGCCTTTGCCGAGGCCGAGCGAAGGGCTTGCCAGGAAGCCGATCGGGTAATCGGCGAGCACGCGGTTGTGCACGCCGGACGCCGACAGCGGTCCGACCACGAAGGCAAGCTCGATCTCCTGCGCCAGCAGGCGCGCGGTAAGGTTCGGGGTGATGTCGACCTCGATCTCCAGTGACAGGTTCGGATAGACCTGATTCACGCTCTTCACGAGGCGCGGCAACCAAGTGTGCACGATGGTCTCGGCGACACCGAGGCGCATCACGCCGCGCATCGCGGAGCGGTCGCCGACCTCGGCCATCATCTGAGCACGCAGGCCGATCAGCTTCTCCGCATAGACCATCATCTGCCGGCCGCTTGGTGTCGGTGATGCCACGCGGTGGTCGCGGTTGAGGAGCTTGACGCCCATCTCGCGCTCGAGCTGGGCGATGCGCTGGGAGATGGCCGGCTGGGTCGTATTGAGCCGCGCCGCCGCGCCGCGGAAGCTGCCGAGCTTTACGACCCAGAGGAAAGTCTCGATCGACCTGAAGTCCAGCATTGGAAAGATTTCCCTCATCGATAAAATGAATTTATCGATATCCATTAGAAAGGACGATTAGACTTTATAGCACGCTTGGTGTTGGCTGTCTTTGTCGAGTTTATAGGCAGGTCGATCACATGACTGTTTTGGTGGCAACGCAGCAAACTGAAACACCCGACGCGCTTCCGAGCCGCACGGCGCGGCTTGCCTACCGGCAAGGGCTGGTCGCCTCGACCGCCGGCGTCGCCCCCGGTTTCGTCCAGGGCAATCTGGCGATCCTGCCGGCGGAATACGCCAGCGCCTTTCATCGTTTCTGCCAGCTCAATCCGAAACCGTGCCCGATCATCGGCATGTCGGACGTCGGCAGCCCGCACATTCCTTCGCTGGGCGCCGATCTCGACATCCGCACCGATGTGCCGCGCTACCGCGTCTGGCGCGACGGCGAGGTCGTCGACGAGCCGACCGATGTGACCAAGCATTGGCGCGACGATCTCGTAACCTTCGTGCTCGGCTGCTCCTTCTCGTTCGAAGAAGCCTTGCTCGAGGAGGGCATGCCGATCCGGCACATCGAGCGCAATGTGCGCGTGCCGATGTACCGCACCAACATCGCCTGCGACGAGGCCGGTCCATTCGCCGGCCCCATGGTGGTGTCGATGCGTCCGTTCAAGCCGGCGGATGCGATCCGTGCGGTGCAGATCACCTCGCGCTATCCCGCCGTGCATGGCGCGCCCGTGCATCTCGGCCATCCACACCTGATCGGCATCAAGGATATCGCTAAACCGGACTACGGTGATCCGGTGCCGGTTGCCGACGACGAAATTCCGGTGTTCTGGGCCTGCGGCGTGACACCGCAATCGGTGATCAATGCCGCGAAGCTCCCGTTCGCCATCACGCATTCGCCCGGCCTGATGCTGGTGACGGATCTCAAGAACAGGACCATGGCCGTGATTTAGTGGGCAGCATTTGCTGCTTCTTCGAGCTTTACCGCATCCATCAATCGCTTCATTCGATCAGCTGAAATTCAGTCAAAGAGGACTCCGCCATGACGATCACTCGCCGCGACGTATTGTTGGGTGCCACCGCTACTGCTGCGCTGGTGCCGCTGGCTGCACGCGCACAGACCTCGGAAGTCGTGATTGGCGTGATCTATCCGTTCTCCGGCGGCAGCGCGCAGCAGGGCGTCGATGCGCAGAAGGCCTATGAGACTGCGCTCGAAGTCATCAACAAGGACACCGATTTCGATCTGCCGCTGGCCAAGGGCGAGGGCCTTCCGGGTCTTGGCGGCGCCAAGGTTCGTCTCGTGTTCGCAGACCACCAGGCCGATCCGCAGAAGGGCCGCGCCGAGGCCGAGCGCCTGATCACGCAGGAGAAGGTCTCCGCCATCATCGGCACCTATCAGAGCGCGGTC